>P_1C_Sed_2_UnCtyDRAFT_1000573_pt1 | contig 11085 bp, 8 predicted proteins | sample Pon1CUnioCityCA_4_FD_10229 | JGI IMG/M metagenome (IMG submission 10229) | reverse complement strand
AATCCACAAACAACCAATATGTCGCGGCCATGATTGAAGCCCGGCGCCAATCCGGCAAAGTATTCCTCATTGTCGCCATCCCCGGCATGCCGGCCGAGACCGGCAAGGCTTTCTGCCGCGCCGGCCTGCCCTTTTTTGAAACCGCCGAAGAAGCGATGGCCGCCTACGCCAGAGTGACGGCTTATTATTCCGGGACAATACCGCCGTGACCCGTTCAGCTGCCGCGCCGAAGCTCAAACAGGTCTCCAGCGGCTTGTCACATCCGTGACCAAGCAGTCGGGCTTTGGTGCGGCATACGCAATTGGCGACCGCAATAACCCTGGCGGATTTAATATCCCCTTCCACCCTGTGATAGGGGTATAAAGTCATTTCCGCTGAAATATGCTCCTGAATCGGCGTCACCTTAAAGCCCGGAATATTGCTCAAGCCCATTTCCACCTGGTAGGCCTCATCATAATACTGCCGGAAAAGACTGGCGAATTCTTTGTCTATTTTGTAGATGGCCACACCCTTTTCTTTGAATAAATTTTTAATTTCATCAAGGGTTATTGTTTGACCCGGGTGGGGGGGCAACAATGACACACAGCCTCTCCCCCAGCCTTTCATCAGGGTACCCGAGGCCGGGGCCCAAAAAAATTATTGCCAACAGCGGATTGCCGGCCCATTTGACAACCGCCCCCGGACCGACTATTTTTTTAATACAACTGGAGGCATTTATGGAACAGCAGCCAAAACAGACCGAACGTAAAGTGGTTATCGTGGGGGCCGGCGCAGTGGGGGCCACATTCGCCTATGCCCTGGCATTAAACGGTGTTGCCGGTGAAATCGTGCTCCTGGACAGGAATCCGGACCTGGCTGAGGGCCAGGCTCAGGACCTTTCCCACGGCCAGCCGTATTATCCAATTGTAACCATCAGAAAAGGAACGGCAGCTGATTATGCGGATGCCCAGGTAATTGTCATCACCGCCGGCGCCAAACAGGATCCGGGCGAAAACCGGCTTGAACTGATCCGGAAAAACGCCGGGATTATCGAAACCATCGTTGACGACATTACTGCGCACCAATCATCCGCAGTGCTGCTGGTAGTGAGCAATCCTGTGGACGTGCTCACCCGGATTGCCCAGGAACGCACGAACCTGCCCCGCGGCCGGGTCATTGGCTCCGGCACCGTGCTTGACAGTTCCCGGCTCCGCTATTTATTGAGCCGCCACTGCGGGGTGGACACCCACAATGTCCATGCTTACATGCTCGGTGAACACGGGGACAGCGAGTTTGCGGCTTGGTCCATGACCCATATCGGCGGCATCCAGATCGACCGGTATTGCCCGGTCTGCGGCAAATGCGAGAACTGGCTGGCGCAGCGCGCCAAAATTGAACAATCCGTCAGGGATTCTGCCTACCACATCATCGATTACAAGGGGGCCACCTATTTTGCCGTGGGACTGGCCCTGGTCCGGATTGTCGAGTCGGTTCTCAGGAATCAGAAAAGCGTGCTGACGGTTTCAACCTATCTGGATGGGGAGTTCGGCCTAAGCGATGTCTGTCTCAGCGTTCCAACGATTGTCTCTCAAAACGGGGTGGCACGAATCATTGACAAGGAGCTGCCGCCCGGGGAAAAAGAGTCCCTGAACGCCTCCGCGAGCATTTTGAAACAATCTTTTGCGGATCTTTAAAAACAGAGTCAGGAAGCCCGTGCCGGGCACCTATCCGCTGCGCAGCAAATCATGGAGCGTGGCGCATCGCCTGTGAAAACGGTTATCATCAAGGTTGCGGGGCCGGCCCAAATCGACAGTCACCACTTTTTTCACCCGGCCCGGATTTCTATCCATCACAACCACCCGGTCGGCAAGAGTGACCGCCTCCCGGACATCATGGGTGACAAAAACAACGGTATGCGAAAGTAGCCCCCACAGCCTCAGCAGCATCTGCTGCATCCCTTCGCGCGTCTGCGCGTCCAAAGCCGCGAACGGCTCGTCCATCAGTAAAATTTCCGGCTCCAGGATCAGCACCCGCGCAAGGGCCACCCGCTGCTTCATCCCACCGGAGATTTCACCGGGCAGGTAGGCGGCAAAAGATGCCAGCCCCACCAGGTCCAAATAATGCGCCACCATTTCGTTTTTGCGGCGACGACCGGCCATTTTGCCCTTTAATCCGAAATGAATATTTTCCGCAACGGTGAGCCAGGGAAAAAGCGCATCCTCCTGAAACACCATGCACCGATCCGGCCCCGGCCGGAGCACCGGCCGCCCGTGCAGCAAGACCTCACCGGAACTGGGGTTGAGAAACCCGGCCAATATTTTTAAAAGGGTTGTCTTGCCGCATCCGCTAGGTCCCAGCAGGCAAATCATCTCCCCGGGCTGCACATTAAAATTGATGGCCTCCAGAACGGTTAAAAATCCGCTGTTCGCCTTGAAAATCTGCCCCAGCCCCTTGATTTCAAGAATGGGGGGCGCTTTAGCGGCTTGCGGCTTTCGGGAAGCTATGAGCGTTAATTTCGATGTCACGGGGTTCTCCGTTTTATGCTGTCCTTCGGGCGCTTTTAAAACAGAATTTCAGGGAGGCATCCAGCAGTTGGTCTGAAACCCGGCCAATTACGGCAATAATAATGATTCCCACGATAATGATATCAATGCGCCCCACCATCCGGGCATCCATGATCACCGCGCCAAGGCCGTTGGCAACGCCGGTAAGCTCGCCCAGAACCAGGTAGGCCCACGAAATGCCCAGACCCAGACGCAGTCCGGATATGATATAGGACATGGCGCTCGGCAGCAGGATCGCAAATGTACCCCGCAGGCGGCGAACCCCCATCATGGCGCCGGCCTGCAGCAAAACCGGGCTTACCTGTCGGACCCCGCTGGCGGCATTTAAATAGATCGGGAAAAACGCCGCCAGCCCCACCAGAAAAACCGTTGTTTTAAGCCCGATGCCAAACCACACCAGGGCCAGCGGCAACCAACTGATGCCGGGCACTGCCCGCAAACCATTGATGGATGTGTCAAGCAACCGCTCAACCAGCGGCAACCGCCCGGACATCACCCCCAAAGGAATGGCCAGCGCCGCCGCCACGGCAAATCCAATTGCCACCCGAACGAGGCTGGCCTTTGCATCCATGAGGAAACGGCCGGCATACATGCCGTCGCCGGCACTACCGAAAATATAGGTAACCCCGGCGCCAAGAATGTCGCCGGGGTGGGGCAGAAAATAAGCCGGCAACACCCGCATCTCGGCTACCAGATACCAGAGGCAAACAAAGGCGGCGGGGATGATCCACGGAAGCATCCGGCTCAGGCCATAGTCGAATTTTCGCTGTTTAATCATGAATGCGGCCTAAAACAATCAATCTTCCAACTCAGCACGAACCCGTTTTACAAAGGAGCGGTCAAACAGCTGCTCATAATCCGGCTGGCGGGCAATCATGCCCAATTCCGCCATGCGCTCGCCCAGGGCTTTCGCCCGCCGTACAAACGCTTCATCCATCTCCCAGGCCAGCTCCATGTTGGGGGCCGCCTTTTCGAGCGTGGACCGGGCGGTTCCGAACGCCTGAGCCCGGGACAGCCATTTATTCGGATGGCGGATTAAATACCGGCTGGCCAGGGCGTGTGCCTTGACCAGCTGATAAACCTTTTGCGGGTAATTCGTTAAATATTTTTTGGTTACCAGCATGCCGGCATTAATGGTCCCGATGGATTCTCCGTAATAAGGGGTGGAAAGGATCTTGCCATAGCCTTTTTCAACGGCCATGGTGGGAAAGGGCTCGCCGGATAAAAAGCCGTCGATGCTCCCCCTGGCCAGGGCATGGCCCATATCAAAAAAATCCACCCGGATTAAATCAACATCCTGCTGCGGGGAAAGCCCGTTTCGCGCAAGCGCCTCCCGAAGCAGAATCTCATGCATGGTGCCGGGCACGTAGCCGATTTTTCTGCCTTTCAGATCCTTGATACGCTCAATGCCTTCGCCCTTTTTTACCACAAAGGCCGAGCACTTGTTGCACAGCGCAGCCACCACCACCACGGGCTGCCCCATGGAAGCTGAATGAATGGCGTGGGCCAGCGTGGTACCGCACATGTCCAGGCTTCCGGCCAGAAGTGCACTCTTTTGATCCGCCGGATTGGTAAACGGATAAACCCTCACGCTGTTTTTATCCGAAAGGAACTCCTGATAATAAAACGGCTGGATCGTCTGGGCCGTCTTCCAGGTACCCACCGTGAAATTTTCCGCCAGGGCCAATGAGCCGCCAGACATCGCCGGCAAGGCCAAAACGAGCGCGATAACCGCCAGTTTAAAATAAAACCGCATCGCCTTGCCCTCCCTACAAACTTTTGCTGCCGGCTTGGACGCCCGCCACAAAACAATTGGACGGCCGCATCGGATCCATACCCATTTCCCGGTGAATCTGCTGTGTTATCCCAAGCGGCTTGCCGCGCCCCCCGCCCACCTGTTCCGCCCCGTCACGGGGGTTGGAGCCAACCTCCGGGAAAAACAGGTTGGCCCCGGCCATCAGTGACGCCGTATGCGGCTCATGGGTGCAGTGCGCCGCCGGGACATCGCCCATGACCAGTCGGCTCACCGCCACCATCCGGGCCATTTCAAGTTCAGTGATCATACCGAAGGACTCCATGGGTGAGCCCGCAAAATTGATCCGGCGCATCACCCCGCTGTAAGTAGCGCCATACTTGCGGGCAAGAAACATCAAGTCCACGATTTCTTCGATATCATGCTCCGGACCCACCGGTTCCACGCAATTCATCCAGCGCAGCCCAACGTCTTTTAACACCTGGATGGTCTGGATCCGTTTGCGGACAACAAAGGGCGTATCATTTCCCTCGCCCAGGCGCACCGCGTGATAAGCCCCGACAAAACCGGCATTCAGCAGCTGCTCGCCTTCCTTATGAGTGATATCCCGGGTATTGGCAACCAGGGGCACGGACACGGTTTCTTTCAACCGTTTGCCGACTTCCAGCAATTTCTGGAAGGAATAGGAGCCCGTGGTCATAATGTTTAAGGCATCCGCATGGTTTTGCGCACCGATGCGGGCCCAGTCCAAAATCTCCTCTATGGGAAATTCAATTTTATCCTTAAAAATCCCGGCTTCTTCGGTGAGCGAGCAGAAACGGCAATTAAACGGGCAGGGCTCCACGTTGACCCCGATATGGAAATGGTTCTCGCCTTTGGACTGAAACTGCTCGCGCGTCATCTGATTGGCCGTCTGCATTAAAGCATACGTTTCACGCGTGTGCAGATCCAGATGCATCAGTAAAATGGCCGCATCCCTGTCAATACCGCCGAAGTCCGCCCCTTTTTTCAGGATCTCATCAATTTTCGGTTCAATCTGCCAGCCCATATCCCTCCTTTTTTCGCTCCGGTGCCTGTCCGTTTTTATCCGCTTTGATAAGCATAAACCCGAATTCAGCGGCCCGCAAGCGACTCCCTGGCCGAAGATCCGGGAAAACGCGCAAAAATGGTCCAGCGCACACTGACGGCCCGGCGGCACCACCTTGACATCATTGTTTGGCGGCGATAATGTTTATACTTACGCTTTATATTTCAAACCCGGGCCGGTGCTTCCAATGGGCTGCGAAAGAGCGCTCCGGGCTCACTCCTTCAGTTGGGTGTCAATGCGTACCTCTCCCTGCAGACTTCGATGAACCGGGCATCGTTTGGCGATTTCAACCAGCCGTTGGCGCTGTTTTTCCTCCAGGGGCCCTTCGAGCCGAATATCACGCTTGATTTCATCCAGATAGCCGGATCCGGTTTCACATGTGCTGCACTCATCCGCATGGATTTTTCGGTGATTCAGCCGGACCTCAATGCCTTCGAGCGGCAATTGCTTCCGGTCCGCATACATTCTAAGTGTAATGGATGTACAGGCCCCCAATCCGGCCAGCAAAAAATCATACGGCGAAGGCCCCCTGCCGGTGCCGCCGGCTTCCTCCGGCTCATCAGCCACCATGCTGTGGCCGACCGCCAGGATTTCAGTCCTGTAGCCGGCGCCCCCGCCCCGGGCGACCACCTCCCCCTCAGGCGCGTCACGCCTTTGCGATTCCGGAGCGGGCAAACGAATGTATTTTCCGGCCCAGGCGGCAATAATGGTGCCCGCATATTCTGAATCCCCCGAATCGCTTAACAAATGGTCGGCCTTATCCAGGGACACGAAGCTTTTGGGATGCTTGGCGGCCATGAAAATATCGCCCGCGTTTTCAATGCCAACGGTCTGATCGATGGGAGAGTGTAGAATCATCAGCGCCCGCCTCAGATTGGCGATGGTCGCCGCCATTTGATGCGATTCCAGATTGTCTATAAACTGTTTCTTGATCCGAAACGGACGGCCGGCCAGTTTGACCTCGGCTTCCCCGCTGGTCCTTATTTCATCCTTTACATGCGTCAAATGGGTCAGCACATGAGCCGCGTCCGCCGGGGCCCCGATAATGGCCACGGCCCTTACGGATTCCATCCTGGCTGCGGCCTGCAGCACGGCGGCACCGCCCAGGGAATGGCCGATCAATATTTTCGGCGCCTCGTAGAAATCGCCCAAAAAACCGGCGGCATCGATCAAATCGCTGACATTGGTCGTGAAATTGGTGTCTGAAAAATCTCCCTCGCTCTCACCCAGGCCGGTGAAATCAAACCTTAAAACCGCGATGCCCGCCCGGTTTAACGCCCGGTTGATATTTCCCACGGCTTTAAGGTTCTTGGTGCAGGTGAAGCAATGGGCAAACAGGGCATAGGCAAGCGGCTTTGCGTCAACCGGCAGGTCAATTCGCGCCGCCAGGTGATGGCCGAACCGATTGGGGATTTCCAGTTTCTTAAAATTCATAACATTCTCCCCTTCCCATTTGGTCAAAAATATAACAGCCTGAGATTCATCAGCAAATCAATTAGTCGCGCCCTGCGAGACTGAAAATATGTCTTTCGTCTCCTCCTTTTAAGCCCCCGGGCTGTCCATTGCCGGAAAGACGCCGACCTTCATCGATTTAGCTTCGAGATTGTGATCAGCCATTCACAATTGCCGGTGATGTCCACATAATAATACAAAGATTCGTAACTTAACCTAAGCTGCAAAAAACCACTTGGCAATTTTCTTTTCTTCCGGTGATGGCAACAATCAATGGCAAAGATTCGTACTTCAGGGCGCTGCCAATTACTTTGAAACAACTGTTTTTTTTGATTTTCTGCTCTTTGAAGTTATTTAGCAGTCCGTTTTAGATCTCCCAGGGAACAGCCGACAAATAATTTTAATTGCAAACGGCATAATGTTTCATTTACAATTTTTTTTTAATATCCATGATTTCTTTCACAATATCGAAATAAACAGGTAAAATGGCATGCCAACAAAACGAACCGGGGAAATAGAGAAACAGCGGGTTGAGGAATTAGAAAAAGAAATCCGCGAAACGTATCGCCTGAATGAACAGCTGCGCAAGGATAATAAAAAATACCGACAGTTACTGGAAAATCTGAATGAAGTACTCTACACGCTGGATCAAAACGGATCCGTGACCTTCATTTCTGAAAATGTAGAAAAACTTGGCGGCTATCGGCCGGTAGATGTTATCGGCCGGCCATTCACCGATTTTGTGCATCCAGAAGACCTGGCCAGCCGGCTTGAAACGTTCCGTGGAATTCTTTCAGGAAAAAATAGCGTTACGGAATATCGATTGTTGACCAAAGACGGCCAATCGTTATGGATTCGAACCAATGCCCGGCCGATTCGCTACGACGGTAACATAATGGGGGTTCAAGGCATATTGGTCGATATTTCCGATCTCAAGCAGGCAGAGGAAACCCTGCGCCGGGGTGAGCGCAAATTCCGCGATATTTTCGACAACTCCGGCGAAATGATCATCATTCACGACACCGCGGGACAGCTCCTGGAAGCCAATGCAGCCGCCTGCGATCGCCTGGACTATACCTTGGATGAGCTTTTACAACAGGCATTGCCAGAGCTTGTTTCTCAAAAACATGCCGGGATGACAACACAATGGATTCATGCAACGGAGCAACAGGGGCAAGTGATGATTACCGCCGCCTATCTGCAAAAAAACGGCGCCGAAATCCCGGTGGAGGTCAACTGCAGTAAAATCGAATACAAAGGCAGGCCCTGCTTTCTTGCCGCAGCCCGGGACATCACGGAACGCCTGGAAAAAGAAATAGAATACGCTCAGATTCTCAATACTTCCATCGATGGTTTCTGGGTCGTGGATACCGATGGGCGTCTCTTGCAAAGCAATCCCGCCGGGGCCGGGATGCTTGGGTACACGCAGGAGGAGATGCTTGATTTAACCATTGATGACATCAATGCCGTGGACACCCCGGAGGCCACCCGGGAACGCATAGACGAAATCAGAAATAACGGCGCAAGCCGTTTTGAAACACGTCACAGGTGCAAAGACGGGACTTTAATCGACGTTGAAGTCAGCAGCAGTTACTTGCCCCACAGCGGAGGCCGTCTGTTCGTGTTTAACCGCGATATTACTGCGCGCAAACAGGCAGAATCGGAAAACGCGCAGTTGCAGGCGCAGTTCTACCAATCCCAAAAGCTCGAATCCATCGGTCGCCTGGCCGGCGGCGTGGCCCATGATCTCAACAACCTGCTTTCTCCAATTCTCGGATACAGCGAAATGCTCCTGGAAAAAGCCGATAAGGACGATCCTGACAAAAAGCCCCTTTCCCATATAGTAAAAGCCGGAGAAAGCGCCCGGGCACTGGTAAGGCAGCTTCTGGCGTTCAGCCGTAAGCAGATGCTGGAGTCCAAACCCATTGATTTAAATGCCCTGATAGAGAATTTTAAAGAACTGCTTAACCACACGATACGTGAAAATATCACCGTTCAAATAGCCCTTGCAGACTCGCTTTCGCTTGTCAAGGGGGATGCGGGTCAGATTGAACAGGTGATCATGAACCTGGCGGTCAATGCACAGGACGCTATGCCCAACGGTGGGAAATTGCACATTTCAACTGCCGAGGCCGAACTGGACGAAAACTATGCCAGCAGCCGCAGGGGGGTGACACGCGGGCCCTATGTCATGCTGACAATCACCGACACGGGCGGCGGAATGGATGCCGATACATTTGAAAAAATTTTTGAGCCGTTCTTTACCACAAAAGAAAAAGACATGGGCACCGGCCTGGGCTTATCCACCAGCTATGGCATCATCAAACAGCACGGCGGAAACATCTGGGGCTACAGCGAATCCGGCCTCGGCTCGACCTTCAAGGTTTATCTGCCGGCATTGCTCAAACCTGGCCAGGACGAAGTACCCGCCGCCAACAAGTCATTGCCATTTGAGTTCAACGGCTCGGAGACTGTATTGCTGGCGGAAGATGAAGAAATGGTGAGAGAACTGGTCACTTCCATGCTCAAGCAGCAGGGCTGCCGGGTCCTTGTCGGAAAGAACGGAAAAGAAACGCTTGACATGCTGGATAACTGCGGGCATCCCGTTGACTTGCTTCTAACCGACGTGATCATGCCGGATATGAACGGTAGGGAATTGTTTGTTAGAGTTTCCAGCCGCTATCCTGAGGTCAAAGTCCTTTATATGTCCGGTTATACCGAAAACGTCATTGCATACCACGGCGTGCTGGACCCTGGCGTCAACTTTATCCAGAAGCCCTTTTCCGTAAAAGATCTGACCGCCAAAATCCGCGAGGTGTTGAGCCAGTAAAGAACAGATTCCGGCTGCCGGCAAACACACAAATGAAAATCCCAACTGGACAACGGGCACGTTTACCGCCACCCGAACCGGTGAGCACCCTTGCTCCTGCCAGGCCCGGATTCGCCGGCATGCTTCAAAGCCATCCATCAGGAGATAAGCAGATCAGGGAGAACAAATCCGAAAGAAGGATGAAAGCGCATTAAACATCCCATGACCGCCAAACCCAGTCCACCCCAAACCGAAGGCGGCCGCGCTTGGCAAGTCATCGGTTGCCTGTGTGTTTTCGCCTCCGCGTTTTTTTTCTACATGGCCACGGCCGTGATCCGCTGGGCCCGCGACACGGTGGTGATCGATCCCTCATTCTTTGCATTCGCCCGGTTTTTGCTGGGTTTTTTTATTATCTGCGCACTGCTTCTTATCCGGCGGCAGAAGCTCAAACCCATACGATACGACCTTTTAATCGGACGAACGATCTTTAACTGCCTGGCCGTGTTCTGCTTCTATCAGGCGGTGGCCCTGACTTCACTGGCGGAAGGCAATATTCTGAACATGACCTATCCGATATTTCTGGCGGTGCTGTCCTGGCTGTTTTTAAAGTCTCAGCGCGATCTAACGGAAATATTCATGGTGGGGATAGCTTTTGGCGGCATCTGGCTGATACTTTCCCCCGCGCGGCTGAATCCGGATATTAACAACCTCTGGGGCCTTGCCTCAGGAATTTGTGCGGCGGGCGCCATCATCTATCTGAACATGAGCCGCCAGTTCCATGACTCCGAAACGGTGCTATTCTACATGTTCGGGCTGGGCACCTTGCTTATGTACCTCCTTTTTCATGAGCATATATTTGTGCCAAATGCCGTCCAGGCCCGGTATCTTTTTATCTGCGCGCTTTTCGGCGTTGGCGGGCAGTATCTGCTCACCTTGGGGTTTCGCTATGTTACCGCCCTTGAAGGCGGCATTATCTCTTCTTCGCGAATACTCCTGGCGGCTGTGCTGGGCCCCTGGGTGGCCGCGGATCCGCCGCTGACCGCTGCCGGGTGGATCGGCGCGCTGCTCATCTTTATCAGCAACATCTACCTCACCTACCGAAAAGCCCGGAAATAAAGCCGGCTCAGCGCATTATCCCGCCTGCGAACGGATTGGTTTTCAGGATACATTACCGCCGGCTTCATAGCTCATGCGCCATCCTTCTGTGGCCCCATCTGTGTGTCGTATGGCACCGCCAGCATTCCTTAACCAATGGTTTTTCATCTCTGTATTCACTTTGCCGATGCCCTTCCAATATTTTATTCCAAAAAGCCGGTTCCCCGTGCGACGCCGGAGTTGCATGGCATCGATAACAATTTCGGCTATCCGCGGGGGGGTGACGGAATCCTTTAATATGCCAGGTTGAAATTTTATGGCAGGCCCGGCAGTCAGCGCCGAATTT
>P_1C_Sed_2_UnCtyDRAFT_1000571_pt1 | contig 11104 bp, 5 predicted proteins | sample Pon1CUnioCityCA_4_FD_10229 | JGI IMG/M metagenome (IMG submission 10229) | reverse complement strand
AACCGGTCGGCGGCTTTCGCTGACGAGCCGAGCTCGCTCTTGCTTGACCTGAGCTCAACAGGAAAGACGGCTTGCCGGCCTAATAACCTGGGGCACGCACCAGCCGGAACCCATTAAAGTAGAACCTGCTGCCTGGGTAACTCATGAAACTCCGGTAGTCTGAGCGGCAATAACTGGCGTAGTGGTGCCAGCTGCCGCCGCGAATCACGTGGAACGTGCCTGATGAGGGGCCTACAGGATCGGTCACAGGTCCTGGTGGATAAGATTCATTCCAATCCTGACACCATTCCCATACATTGCCGTGCATGTCATACAGGCCCCATGCATTGGCCTGCTTCTGGGCCACCGGATGCGTCTTGTCCTCCGAGTTGCCACAGTACCAGCCCATGGCATCCAGGTTCGGATCATGGCCGCATTCGGTCTCAGTGATCTGCCCGTTGGCAAAGGCAGTGGTGCTGCCGGCGCGAGCGGCATACTCCCACTCGGCCTCTGTGGGAAGCCGATAAATGCCTTCGCCCATTGTATTTAGTTCATCAATGAAATCCTGCGCATCATTCCAGGAAACATTCTCCACCGGGCAGTTTTCCCCGCAATTGTCAAAATAGGATGGGTTTTCCCCCATCACCGCCTGCCACTGGCCCTGGGTCACCTCGGTGGTCTGCATGTAATACCCCTCGGTCAGGGTCACCTCATGCTGGGTTTCGTCAGAAACATCCTCCGGGCTGCCCATCATAAAAGTCCCGGGTTCTATGTCGACGAATTCCATGCCAAGGGAATTGGTTATCGTTTCTCCAGGTGGAGAGAAGCAAGCATAGTCATTTTGATCTATGTCTCCGTCACAGTCATTGTCCACACCATCACCACAAATTTCCTCTGCCCCTGGATGAATACTTCTATCCGAGTCGTTGCAGTCGGTATGATCCGAAACATAGCCTGATGGCTGGGATGTGTCTTCGGTGCTCTGGTTAGCATCGCCATACCCGTCACCGTCTGCATCCAGATAATAGGTGTTCACATGAACCAGCCGGAACCCGAGGGCGTAGTACGAGTTTTCCGGGGGGTAGATGTGCCGGGAGGCCGAGCGGCAGCTCCTGGCGAAGTCCGTCCAGCCGTCGCCACGATTCACGCGGCTCGTGCCTGATAAGGGGCCTTCAGGATCGTTCACAGGTCCTGATGGATAAGAATCATACCAATCCTGACACCATTCCCCTACATTGCCGTGCATGTCATACAAGCCCCATGCATTGGCCTGCTTCTGGGCCACCGGATGCGTCGTCTTGTCATCCCACGAGTTGCCACAGTACCAGCCCATGGCATCCAGGTTGGGATCCAAGAGGCATTTGGTCTCGGTGATCTGCCCGTTGGCAAAGGCAGTGGTGCTGCCGGCGCGAGCGGCATACTCCCACTCGGCCTCCGTGGGCAGCCGGTAGGTGCCTTCGCCCATGGCATTTAACGCATCAATGAAATACTGTACATCATGCCAGGAAACCTTTTCCACCGGGCAATTATCCCCGCAGGTGTCAAAATTAGATGGATTTTCCCCTATCACTGCCTCCCACTGGCCCTGGGTTACCTCGGTGGTCTGCATGTAATACCCCTCGGTCAGGGTGACCTCATGCTGGGTTTCCCAGGACAACCGTCCCGGCTCATCCTCAGGGCTGCCCATCATGAAGGTGCCCGGCTCGATATAGACAAACTCCATGCCCAGGGAGTTGGTGATCGTTTCTCCAGGTGGTGAGAAGCAATCGCTGTCATTTTGATCGATGTCCCCGTCACAGTCATTGTCCACACCATCATCACATATTTCATCTGCCCCCGGATGGATGCTGCTGTCAGCGTCGTTGCAGTCGGTATTATCCGAAACATAGCCTGGAGGCTGCGAGGTGTCTTCAGCGCTCTGGTTGGGATCGCCGTAACCATCGCCGTCGGCATCCAGATAATAGGTATTTACACGCACCAGCCGGAACCCGAGGTCGTAGTACGAGTGGTCCGGGTAGAGGTAGTCCCGGTAGGCCGAGCGGCTGTCCCCGGCGCTGTCGCCCCAACTGCCGCCGCGAAACACGCGGTTCGCGCCCGATGATGGTCCTTCAGGATCGGTCACCGATTCAGACAAATCAATCTCATACCAGTCAGCCACCCATTCCCAGACATTGCCGTGCATGTCATACAAGCCCCAGGCATTGGGATCTTTCTGCGCCACGGGGTGCGTGCGGCTATTCGAGTTGTAAGTATACCACCCCATGGCATCCAGAACCGGATCAAAGCCATCCCCGGTCTCCGTAATCTCCCCGTTGGCAAAGGCCGTGGTGCTGCCCGCACGTGCGGCATACTCCCACTCGGCTTCCGTGGGCAACCGGTAAGAGCCCTCGCCCATGGCATTTAATTCATCAATGAAATCCTGCGCATCATTCCAGGAAACATTCTCTATCGGGCAGTTGTCCCCGCAGGTGTCAAAATAGGATGGGTTTTCCCCCATCACCGCCTCCCACTGGCCCTGGGTCACCTCGGTGGTCTGCATGTAATACCCCTGGGTCAGGGTCACTTCATGCAGGGTTTCATCATCACGACGACCCGGCTCATCCTCCGGGCTGCCCATCATGAAAGTACCAGGTTCGATATAGACAAATTCCATGCCCAGGGAGTTGGTGATCGTTTCTCCAGGTGTTGAGAAACAATCGCTGTCATTTTGGTCTATGTCCCCGTCACAGTCATTNTCCACACCATCATCACATATTTCCTCTGCCCCCGGGTGAATACTTGCATCCGAGTCGTTGCAGTCGGTATTATCCGAAACATAGCCTGAAGGCTGCGAGGTGTCCTCAGTGCTCTGGTTGGGATCGCCATACCCGTCACCATCTGCATCCAGATAATAGGTGTGCCATTCCTCACAGCCTTCATCTATGTCCCCGTCACAGTCATTATCCACACCATCATCACATATTTCCTCTGCCCCCGGGTNAATACTTGCATCCGAGTCGTTGCAGTCGGTATTATCCGAAACATAGCCTGAAGGCTGCGAGGTGTCCTCAGTGCTCTGGCTGGGATCGCCGTAACCATCGCCGTCGGCATCCCGGTAGTATGTTGATTTTTCGATTTTATCTTCTTCCACCGTCAACTTCAGTTTCTGGGCATACTCGGCGCCGTCGCCTGCGGAAACCCGCAACATCCATTCATAGGTGTCGGGCTCCAGATTTTCTGTATGCTCGACAATGAACCTGGCTTCACCGCCTGAAACAATACTTTCCGCTTCATCCGCAATAATCTCTCCATCTTTCCAGCCTAAAAAAACATCCGGGTCTCCAATTATTTTTTCAGGTGCACTGATCTCGTAAGTGGCCTCCTGGCCCTGCACAACCGTCATCTCGCCTGGATGAGCAGTCATTGACCATGAGGATTTGCCAAGGAGAAGATAAATTTTGCTGATGCCGACATTAAGGATCTCTTCTAAATACAGAAACCCTTTATCATCATCAAAAAAATATAGATTCCGACGATATATCTTTTTATATCCTTCAAGAACGCTACCGCTTTTCTTGATATCTCCGTAGGCATAACCGGAATTGGAGTTTGCACCTCTGACTTCATAGCTATACGGTGCATTGTTTATGGTAAATGCCGGTTCCGCTATTTCTTCTGTGACAATATAACCAGGTGCGTCAGGGGCTGGTTCGGCATAAACATTGACGGCAATTTTGTCTGAGCGGCTTGAATCTCCATCTGCATCGGTCACGGTAAAGACAACATGATAAATGCCTATATTCTCAAAACGCACATTGCCAGGCGTTTTATTGTTTGAATTTGCTGCCCCCCCGTCAAAATCCCATCGATATCTCAGCGGTTTGTCGCCTCCTTTGACAGAGCCCGCAAAATAGACGCTTTCTCCTTTTTCAAGAACTGCATCCTGGGAGGGGGAAACAATCGCGGCGACAGGCTCCGAATCAACCATTACGGCAATGCTGTTTGAACGGCTGGAGTCACCATTGCTATCTGTAACAGTAAAGGTAACATGATACGTACCCGCGTTATTAAAACGAACCCTGCCCGGCGTTTTTTGGTTTGAATCTGCAGCCCCCCCGTCAAAGTCCCACAAGTAATCAAAAGGGGCATTGCCGCCTTCTACAGCGCCCTGAAAATAAACACTCTCGCCTTCTTTTATGGTTTGATTTTGTGAAGGAGAGGCAATTGAAGCAAAAAGCGCTGCACCAACCTGAACACGAACACTGTTTGAACGGCTCGAGTCTCCGTCCTCATCTATCGCAGTAAAGGTAACATGATACGTACCCGCGTTATTAAAACGAACCCTGCCCGGCGTTTTTTGGTTTGAATCTGCAGCCCCCCCGTCAAAGTCCCACTGGTAATCAAAAGGGGCATTGCCGCCTTCTACAGAGCCCTGAAAATAGACACTTTCGCCTTCTTTTATGGTTTGATCTTCTGAAGGAGAGGCAATTGCGGCAAAAGGTTTTGTGTCAGGTTCATATATCTGTATTTTAATACTTGTTATGTTTTTTCTATTGTCATCATCTGCGGCGGTTAGCGAAATTTTATGCTCACCCGGAGACAGATCATTAATTTTGCATTTTTCGCCATAACCAAAAACGCCGTCCCTACTCGAGGTCCAGATAAGTGCATCCCCTATGATATCCCCGTTATTGCCCTCTCCTTTAAAAACGATGATATCATCAGGTTGAAAAGAGGCATTCTGTTCGGGCCTAGTTATTTTGACTGAAGGTTTGTTTCTGCCTGGATCGGGCTGATATAAACTCTTGACCCGGATCCGAATACTTGCACTATCTTCCTTTCCCTCTGAGTCTTCGGCTGTTAAGGTGATGATATGCTCACCCGCTTTGAGATCGTCCAGGTCAAAAGAGGCGCCACTATAACTTTCAAAATGATTGGAAATTCCCCAGGTCAGCGCTGATTCGCCAAGAGTGCCATCTTCAGGGTCTCCTGCACTTCCTTTGAAAGATATTTTATCATCCAGTTCAAATTCCTGCCCATCCGAAGGTTTGGAAATATATGCTTTCGGCGGCTGATTATCGGTGTTTTCAACGGCATCATGGATACAATTGTTATCATGGTCTGGGGGTGGGGTCATGGCTGTTATACTTTTTGCTACATGCTTTGTATCCCCGATTATATTTTTCAATGATTCCAATGAGTCACCAAAAACCATACCATCAATGATACCAACCCGCATTGTTATATCGACGTAATATTCAGCATCTTCGCCTTTCGGAATTTCATCAAAACAAAAAAGACAGGGCTTGCCTCTTAGAAGCTCAAATGCCTTTTTTTCACCTCTTTTGACATCAAAAACCGTTTTGCTCTCTCCGTCACGTGTAGTAAATTTTCCTGCTTCAAATTCTTCATTGATTTGTAGTGCATCTATATCATATTTATGTTCTGAAGCAGAATATGTAAGCCAATAAACTATTGTTATTTCTTGAATTGCTTCATCCCAAAAGAAAAAATTTGCATCTTTTTCCATTAATCTGACCGTATAACTAATATACTTTTCACTAGTTGTATGGAGTTTATTGGAAACATTTGAGAAATTCGTAAAAAAATAATTTTCTTGGTCATCATCTTTTTCAACTGCTGTATTTAAAATAACTGAAGCAGATATTTGTATTTTTTGAGGGTCTTTCACCTCCCTCTGATAAAGGTCAACTTTAAAATTTTCTTGGTCATCTGCTGTGGCAAAATCTGAAAAATGATGTGTTTGAGCCTTTACTATCTGGTTTTTCTCATCAATTTCTATTGTCGGCAGTTTCCTCCACCCGTTTTCTGTTTCGTCGTAGTGGTATATTGCTTTCGGATCCCCGTCCGCAAGATACGGGATGCCGATTTCGAATGGCTCGGTGACGGTTAATCCGGAAGGCTCAAAAGATTTAAAGACGGCATTTGCATCCCCATTGAAAAGCAGGTTCTTATCCGACTCAGATATGGTGATTTCAGTTTTTTCCGCTAATGCGCCTTCAGGAACACGGACATAGGCCTTGTTTAATTCATGGTTTGGGCCTTCAAATGTCACCCGGCCCCCCTCAGGCCCTATCTCTGCTGAAACACTTTCCGATGCGCCAGGGGGGGTGGAGTCTGATGGCGAAGAAGAAGCATCATCCGGTTCAAAGGTGCACCCTGAAAAAACAATAAATAAAAGAAATAGGGAAAGAACTCCAAGTCGAGGAAATGATGAAGAAGGTCGCATGCCAGTACCCTTTATCCTGCTTTAGCGCTATGGAGAATATGAACCATTGCAATTGAGGTTAAAAATTATATCTGATAAGGATTTGAGGGATAAAATGCTATAGTCCGCCTGCTGTGCGCCTCTTACTCCAATAGGGCTTCCGTTTTAAAATTGAGAATCAACTGATAATCGCAACCTGTCAGGACGGTATTGTTCTCGGTGCTGACAATCCGGGCGGAAATAAAAACAAATGAATCTGCCACGGCATAAGTCCCTACTAAAACGGCATCCGCATCGTGCTTGGCACTGATATCTTTCAATTCCCTGGACAAGAGAAACTCTCCTTTGCCCTCTTTTATAAACACTGACTCCTGGCGCAGTTTCATCTCCATTATCTTGTAGCCATACTGAGCCAGCCTGGAAGATATCTGCTCTGACAGTAAGCGCCCCAATGTGCAGGATTCCTCTAAATTATCTATGTTTACAAAGCTCGCTGACAAAATATGGACATCCCTGAAAATCTCTCTTTGACGAAGCGCATCCGCTAATGTATCCGCGACAGAATAACTGGATTCAATGAGGTTGGAGTGCGGCTTGAAAGAAGCCTGGTTCGGGGTGAACGGTTTTGGGTCCTGCTGAGGGCTTTGAGCACAACCGCTTGCTCCAGTGATTAATAGTATCGAAAGAAAAACTATGGAAACAATCGGTTGATTTATACCATAAGGGATCTTGCTTTTAGTTGACCACATTGTAAGTCTTTGCCTGTTTGTCGGTTTTTTCAGCTTTCTGCTTTTCATCAATAGTCTCATCATAATGCCACCCGTCAGGCTCGTTTATGTAATATATGTCTGACTGGTGCATTAAATAGCGGTCATGGTAGGTAAGGCCTGTCGAAATTATGACTTCTTTATTTGAAAGATCTCCAGTTGACAGATTGCGGTATCCATCAATGGCTAAACCAGTCGCAAACCCCAGATTCATGAGATCTATTGAACTCCATTCCATAACCCGGCGGGCCACGTTAAGCCCTCCCCCTAAAACCGTATATTTTATCGGTGGATGCCTGACAAAGCGCTCACTATGCGCCACAATTCGGGCTTGATATTCCATGACAATGGCATCCTGATCATTACATGAGACTGCCAAGCCTTTTTGAACCAGATGAGAAATCAGAAGACCGTGGAAAACTTCATGAAATGGGGTGGAATTATAAGATTTGACATAGATTGGCTTATGGTTAATTCTATGAATATTATTCAGGGCAAACCTTACCTGTTCCGCCACATCCCTGGCAAGCATTTCCCAATGCTGGGCCGCCTGCATTTTCTTTTGAGTACTTAACTTGTGGGGTATCGGATAGGGAACTTGAGTTGTGCAGCCAGATACGGTGAACGTGGCGAGAAATGGCAGAATCAATGCCATGCCGATGCGTTTACGTAACATGATTCTCATTTTATTTAAACCTTATGGAAAATAGGGTGAGCTTGTCAAATGATTGACTCTCCAATGTCTCAATCTTGTCCTTTTACTTGAAAGAATTTTTCAATAAAGTTTCAGAATCTGATAATTTTATCGGCATGGAGGGTTTATCTCTTTAATTAAATTTTACTGTTTTTATAGTTCAGGCCATTTTGATTTCTTCCACACGTAATTGGACCGCTTGTCGGGTTATTCACCGGGCGGCTGATTCAAGAGCATTTCAGCAAATTTTTTTGCATTTCGTTGCATTAAATCTTCAATCGGAGGAGCTGCAGCACCCTTGGCCCGGAAAAAGATAAGGTCCTTTGCGTTTGCGGGGGGAACATTTTCTTTTGCCTTGGCCCACCAGAGAAGTTCGGCCTTATTCCCTTTTACCCTTAGCACCCGGATTTCCTGAACGATTCTGGTTTCCTGAAAATCGCTTCCTTCCAGATAATAAAGAACCTCCCCTGTGATAATCAGATCGTAATTTTTGGCTTGCGCGATATTGATTCGGCTGTGTCGGTTATAACCGGCCTTGCTGTCTTCCAAATTGACATTTGAAAAGACTTTATTTTTTAACAGTTCTTTATATAGAATGTTAGTCGCCTTTGTTCCCACATCTGACGCATAGGACGGTTCTGAAAATTTAAATAGACCAACTTTTGCATGATAATAGCGATTGGAATCGGGAGCGGCATATATTTCTTCGGGGAGGTCTATGCTGCGCTGATAATGGCAGCCGAGCAATAAAAACCCTATCAAAAAACAAGCGGTGGTTTTAATCCATGAACTCAATTAGCTGCCCCCTTTCGTTTAAAGGCATTAACTAAACAGTGAATAACAACAAAAACCATTAAGGAGCTTTTGCAATTTTTTTGCCAAAACACAGGAAAAATAATCTTGGAACAAATTCATGCAGATCGCAGATTTAGATTCGTTTTTCTCCTTAATAAACAGAAGCTGTTATCCATCGTTACCGATATTTCCCACGACAATACTATAATGCTTGACCCCTCTTGCCAAACGAGTGTGTTCAAGGTAGCATGGCTTAAAAAAATATCCAGTGAACCATTGATGGCACCGTAAAAAGTCAGTTTGAGATGGCAAAGTAAAAAGTTCAAGATCAAGGCGACGCAAATCCCGAGGAATGCAGAGTACATAGGCGTACGTGAAATTCCGAGGGATGCAGCGCAACGCAGATATTGGACTTTNTACGAGTCCATCAACCATTGAAGCCGGTGAAAACGAATGTAAAGGAAGGATGGTTGTTATGACCATTGAATTCAACAGAGAAGACAGAATTTGCAGGTTTTTAAATCCGTTTAACAATTTTGAACAGTCCGAGGCAAAATGCCAGGTTCGCTGGGATCCGCTGACCCATCGGACCGGCCGGCTGGCCCATTTTGCGGGTGTTCGGCCGCCGGAGGCGGATTTATCGAAGATTATCGAAGGCTCGGCAACCAACTGTCCCTTCTGCCCGGAAAATCTTCCGGCAATGACGCCAAAATTCGTTGCCGGCCAGATTCCGGAGGGACGAATAGAGAAGGGGGAGTCGACCATTTTCCCGAATCTCCTGCCCTATGATGCGAACAGCGCACTGGCTGTTTTGTGCAAAAAACATTATCGGGCCTTGACCGAATTCACTCCACAGATCTTCACCGACGCATTTGTCAACTGCCTGGATTACCTGGACCGGGTGATTTCCGACAAAAAGGCAACCTTCGGGCTGGTCACCTGGAACTACATGCCCCCCGCTGCCTCCAGCCAGGTACACCCGCACTTCCAGGTTTATGCCACAGAGACGCCGGGCAATTTCATACCCACCCAGATGGTGGCGAGCCAGGCCTATTACCGGAAAAACAAGCGGATCTACTGGGAAGACTATGTGGAAAGCGAAATCCAGGCGGGAGAACGTCTGATCAAGGAAACGGCATCCGGTATCTGGCTCACCGACTTCGTCTCTTTGAGCGCCTTGACCGACATCATTGGCATTTTCCCCCACAAGCAGACCCTGTTTGATTTAAGCCGCAAAGAGATTGAAGATGCCGGCCGCATGATCAACAGCCTTATATATTATCTGGGTCAGCAGGGTGTCTACAGTTTAAACATGTCATGGATGCCCGCGCTTCAAGGCCGGAAAGACTACTGGCTGCAGCTTCGGATCTCACCCCGGCTGTATATGGCGCCTCAGGTCTGGTGTACGGACACCCCGTCGTTTTTTTACCAATACCAGGAATCCTTCATGCTCTGGCTGCCTGAGGATACAGCAGGCGATATCCGCACCTTTATTTCCTGATGGCACTGCCTGTCATTTTTTGCCGGGCCGTCAAAAAGAGTACTTTGAAGGCTCTCCGGATCAAACGGTACACGCATGGATGGCTTGAAACCACTTTTTGGGCCGGGGGGCGGCGGCGGAGTGTGAAGCGAAACAGCGTTTCTGCTTTAAAATTTTTATATAAAAAAAGTTAGCTCGATAGCCGCCCAAAGGCGGGGCTGCCGTTAATCATCCAGCAGCAGAAGCAAGGGAACCCCGGGGACCAGCCGGGCATTGCCGGCTGGACTCTCAAACCGGCTGGTTTCAGAGTCCGCACTGCTATAGTCAGTAACCCAGATCTCCTGCGGATCGGAACCTTCGATGAAGGTAATTCCTGAGATGAAGCCCCCGGCAGTAGGACAGGTGAATGTTGAAATCCCACGGATCGGTTCCATATTTATATCGGTGACCTGAACGGTTGATGAATAGCGGTCCGAATGATAGAAACGCTCATTCTCATGGTCCCAATCAATACCTATATTATCGCTAAATTCGGAAAGAACGTTTTCGCCTTCATAGACCTTCACCGTGTGCCAGGAGTCGGCCACCCACCAGCCGCCGCGGGTCAGGCTGATTTCGTATACCTTGTTATTGTCATAGAGGGCGGTGGCAAAATAACGGGGCGGATTGCCGGGGATCACGGCAATATCGGCAATATTGTCAATTGCGGTCCCGTCCGAACTGTCATTGCTGCCGGCATATTCGTCATCCATCCCCCAGGCGTTGAGAACCGTGCCCTGAAGATTGACTTCAATAATGAAATCATCATGCCAGGTGAGATCCCCATTATAATCCGTGAGGAAATAGACATTTGCCAGGCGGTCGAAGGCAGCGCCGTTGGTTTCGTGCAACTCACTGCGCCACCCGGCGTTCTCTTCAGAAAGATCAATGCTTCTAATCAGAGGGTGCGCTCCGGAATAGGCAACGTCAAAAATGCAGGGATAAGGAGCCGATGCCGTCGCATTCTCATGGGCATAGCGCAGCAGGTCATTGTTGGAATCGTAGACCAGCCCGATTGAGTCCGCTGCCCAGGTGTGGGGAAACGTCTCAATGAGGATGGCCTCCACGTCCGCAGCCGGGCTCGAAGAACACATGACGGCCAGGACAAAAAAAGGAACAAAAAAAAGGAACAAAAGTGATCG
>P_1C_Sed_2_UnCtyDRAFT_1000569_pt1 | contig 11131 bp, 8 predicted proteins | sample Pon1CUnioCityCA_4_FD_10229 | JGI IMG/M metagenome (IMG submission 10229) | reverse complement strand
AGAAAATCCCGGGGACCGAAATAGGATAGTTTCGTTTCTGCTCCAAAATGACGCGACTTGAAGAGCTCTACTTCACCCTTATAAATAATGAAAATATCCTTGCGCGGGCCGTTCTCCTCAAACAGCAACTGGCCCGCCTTATAATCCTTTTCATCCAGATAGTCGGCCAGTATATCCAGTTCCTGCTCATCCAGTCCGTTAAAAAGCTCTATATCCTTTACGAATTCGTGTATCTGATGCTTATCCATATCCTGAATTTTTCGCCAAAGATAATACAATCGCAGATAAGACAATCGTACCAAATAAAAAAAAGGGAGATGACCTTCATACAAAGAAAGGCATCTCCCTTATCGACCCAAACTATTAAAACAGAAAACTCAGAATCCGGCTAAAATATTTTTCGATCCATCCATGCTCTCGAAGATGAGATTTTCTTTAAAAAAGCTGTATATATGGCTGGATGGCAGAGCATAACCCACCCCCATACTGGTAATCCGATACAGCTCCTTGGTAATGTATTTGATCTGATTCTGATTGGCAATAAGCACCTGAATCGGATCAATATCATCCATGTTGTAGCGCCCCTGGTAGCCTTTCAACAGCTGAAGGTTATTGTTCATTATATCCTTCAGTCGCTTGTAGGACTGGGAAACTTCCGTCAGCTTATGCCCTATCAGGCCTATAACCTTTCCTTTCTCCAGACTGATGACCGGACTCCCTGCATTTCCATGGCGGATGGTGGCATCCACCTGCAGGTATTTGACTCCTTCGGATGGGTAATAGGAAGAAACAAGGCCCTGCTTGATGGTCAGGTTATCCTGATTAAGCTGATAACCAATGACAGCAATCGGCTCTCCTATTTCTGTGTGACACTCTTCACACAAATCCAGATCGGGAACCTGGTTGAACACGTCAAACGGAAGGCTGATCAGTACGATGTTGGGAAGCTGATCGTTCAAGCCTACCACCAGGTGCCGTTCAAATTCATTCCGGTTCAATGTTTTACTGGCCGTGGTGGTTATTCCATCCCGGCCAACAAATCGGATCTCAACATGATCATAATGCGAAATCCCTTTCACATACCCGTCGGTGACCAAATAATTCTTAAACTTAAATCCCGTCAGACTTACAATACGAATCTTGTTCCGGGTATAAAAGCTTACTTCTGCGATGGACCGATGAGCTTTTCTCCAAATCTGTCTATACATAAGCGGGCAATCATTAAACCGGTATAAAAGTAATACGAAAACCCTCCCATTCAAAATCTATTTCTTTATCGTATAGAAATTCAAAATAACCGTATCCAAATATTGAATCATCGTTCAACCCTGGAGAACTGTTCGAAAACGTACAACCCTGTTTCAAATTCGTTCACCTTTGTCCGGCTTCAACCAAATGCTCCCCTGCATAAAAGTCAACAAGTAAGCAAACTACAAACAATGGCACAGTTTATGGTTCAAAGAGGAAAAACCTATAAAACCGGGTCTATGAAATTGACAAGGCATTTCATTATCTTCATCGCAGCGATTTTACTTTTTTTACCTGCAGGTGCAGTATCTCAAAGAAACTGGACATTGGAAAAGTGCATTGATTACGCGTTGGAACACAACATCAACATCAAACGACAGAAAGTGGAGGCAGAAAAAGCCACCAACAACCATAAACAATCCAAAAGGAATCTCTTGCCTTCGGCTTCAGCCTATGCTTCTCACAGCTTCAATTTTGGACGAAGCCTGAATGAAGACACCTATGAATATGTAAACGAACGGTTTCAGGTAGGCAACATGTCTGCGCAAAGTGAAGTTGCTCTGTTCAATGGCAGAGAAAATATCAACACCATCAAAATGCGCAAATTTGAAATGCTTGCTCAGCTGGAGCGCATAGAGGAGGCACGTTACGATGTGACCATGAATGTAGTCACCTATTACCTGATGGTGCTCTCATCGATCGAGCAAAAGAACATCCGGGAAGAACAACTGGCCGTCACTATGGATCAGATCGATCAGATCCGTGAACAGATCGAGGTAGGAAAAAAAGCCAAGGGCGAATTATTAGAGATCAAGGCGCAGGCTGCCAACGAAAAAGCTGAACTTACGCGTGCCAGAAACGATCTGGCCATGGCCTATGTGGATCTGGCCCAGATCATGAACCTGGATTCAGTAGAAACATTGCAGGTTAAGATACCGGAATCCCTGCAGGTTAAAGAACAAAGCATCAACAACACAGAGGCTGTTTATTCCCGGGCCCTGGAAACCTTCCCTTCCATCCAAAAGGCAGAATATGAACTGGAAGGGATAAAAAAATACCTCTCCGTCACCAAAGGAAGATTTTACCCCGAATTAACTTTAGGAGCAAGGCTTCAATCGTATTATAACGAGCTGGTGCCCTCTCCTTATATAAAGCAGCTACAAGACATCAACGTGCAGGGCGGCGTAGGAGTCACTTTGAGAATACCCCTCTTCAATAAATTCAATCAGTACACCCAGGTTGCCAATGCCCGGTTGGATGTCAAAAACAGTCAGCTGGGCCTGCAGGAGCAAAAGCAGAACCTGTACAAAAACATACAAAAAGCAAGGAATGAGGCCGTTGCAGCTCACGAAAACTACCAGGCCAATCTGGAAGCGGTCGATTCCTATGAAGAAGCTTTCAAGTATGCCGAGGAAAAATATGAGGTAGGCCTGGTCAACGCTGTAGAATACCGCATAGCCAAGAATGATCTGTCCAGGGCCCGTTCGAATGCGGCCAATGCCAAATACAGCTATATATTCAAGCTAAAGATACTGGAATTCTACATGGGTAAAGCCATGAGCATATAAGCCGGGAGGCAGTCGGAACAAGGGTAATTTTAGGTTTCTTTAGGGTTTATTGATAAATGATCCCTTGTTCTTACCCGGGCTTTTCAACAGGAGACTTTTTGCGTGTGTTGCTTTTCCCAAGCTGATCCGGGCCCCGCCCGGATCGGCTTTTTTTTTGGCCGGGACCTCATAAATAAAAGGCAGCAACAGATATGCTGTTGCTGCCTAAAAATAAGAATTGCGCCATAAGATCAGAACAATCCGCTTATGTTGCCATCTTTATCGACATCGATAGTTTCGGCAGCGGGTTGCGAAGGCAATCCGGGCATCCGTAAAATCTTACCGGTGATCGGCACCAGGAAGCCCGCACCGGAGGAGATCTCAATTTGCCTTACTGTAACGACAAAATCTTTCGGACGTCCCAGCAGCTTAGGATTATCGGACAATGAATTCTGGGTTTTGGCCATACATATAGGCAGTTCGCTCAGCCCCAGCTTCTCAATCTTGTTCAGATCCGATTTGGCTGCCGCTGTGTAGTCAATAGCTGCAGCACCGTATATTTTCTTGGCAATGGTTTCGATTTTCTTTGGCACATCCCATTTCCATTCATACATAGGTTTGTATGCGTTTTTACAGTTATCGGCCGTAAATTTCACTTTTTTGGCCAGTTCGACGGCACCTTCACCGCCCTGACCCCATACATCGGTTACCACTGCTTCAATACCTTTGTTTTCGCAGCGTTGTTTGATGAATTGAAGCTCTTCGTCTGTATCGGAAACAAACTTATTGATGGCCACTACCGCACAAATATCGAAGGTCTGGATGTTCTCAATATGTTTCTCCAGGTTTTCAATACCTTTCTCCAGGGCTTCCATATTGGGCTCGTTGATTTTGTCGAGGGGTGCTCCACCGTGATATTTCAGGGCACGGCCTGTGGCTACAAGCACAACGGCTTTAGGAGAAAGACCAGAATAGCCGCATTTGATGTCAAAGAACTTTTCAGCGCCCAGGTCGAAGCCGAAACCGGCTTCAGTGACCACATAATCAGACATGGACATTCCGGTTTTGGTGGCGATCACTGAATTGGTACCCTGTGCGATGTTGGCAAACGGGCCTCCATGAATGATTGCAGGTGTTCCCTCGAGGGTCTGTACCAGGTTGGGTTTTATGGCATCTTTCAACAAGGCGGCCATGGCACCGTGTGCATTGAGATCGCGCGCATACATGGGTTGCTTGTCATAGGTATAACCAATGAAAATGTTGCCCAGCTTCTCTTTCAGATCTCCAAAATTTTCCGCCAGGCACAGGATGGCCATCAACTCAGAGGCAGCGGTAATGTCGAAACCGGTTTCGCGGGGCACGCCATAGGTACGACCTCCCAGACCCACGATAGCTTTGCGCAAGGCCCGGTCGTTCATATCCATCACGCGTTTCCACAGGACAGTTCGCGGATCGATATTCTTGGTACGGTGCTGAACCGAATTATCAATCAGGGCTGCCAACAGGTTGTGAGCCTTCTCGATGGCCGCAAAATCACCGGTAAAGTGCATGTTGATATCTTCCATCGGCAATACCTGGGAGTATCCGCCGCCTGTAGCCCCTCCTTTGATCCCAAAAACAGGGCCAAGAGAGGGTTCACGAAGAACAACCGATGAGTTGACCCCGATCTTATTCAATCCTTGCGACAATCCAATGGACATGGTGGTTTTTCCTTCACCAGCCGGCGTCGGCGAGATAGCTGAAACCAATATCAGGTTGCTCTTATCAACCTTCTTGTTATCAATATAATTCAATGGAATCTTGGCTTTGTATTTACCATACAACTCAAGATCATCTTCGCGAATTCCCAGCTTGGAGCCAATCTCCTGTATGGGTTTTAGCTTCGCTTTGCGGGCAATTTCAATGTCTTTCATAGGTTTGATCTTTGGCGTTCAATTTTACGAAGGGTTCTTTAAACAAATGTAAGAATTTCGGAAGAAAGTTATCTCCTATCAAAGCAACATCTTACATGTCCGATTTGTTCAACTGCGCAGGGTTCAAAACGCCGATCCCCGGGCCGGAGCCCGGCTAAAAGTCCGATCACAAAGCTTACAAAAGAAATGCATCCAAAAGGAAGGATTCCAATCACTCATGGCGAAGGGATTCGATGGGATCTTTGCTGGCAGCCCTCCTTGCGGGGGAGTAACCAAAGATGACCCCTACCGTGACGCTTACCAGGAAGGCCACCAGGATAGAACCCACTGTAACGATGGTTTGGATCTCTGTGAGGCGCTCAATAGCACCAGAGATGGATAAACCAAGGCCTATCCCCAGCAGGCCGCCGATGAGGCTGATCAACACAGCTTCGGTCATGAACTGGACCAGGATATCCTTCTTCTTGGCACCGATGGCCATACGGATACCTATCTCCCGGATCCGCTCCATCACAGTGGCAAACATGATGTTCATAATACCGATACCACCTACCAACAAAGAGATGCCCGCAATGGCTCCCAGCACAAAGTTGAATATCTCCTTGGTTTCCTGTTTCTGGCGAAGGAGAATCTCGGGAACCACGATGCTAAAATCTTTTACTCCATTATGGCGCCGGGTTAGAATGCGTTCCACCAGCTCGGCAGTGGCTGCCAGACGACTGGCATCTTCGACTTTCATGACAATCTTGTCCAGCTGATGATATCCTTTTTGTTGGGCTTCCCCTGAAGTAACGCTGACAACGCCTCCGGATACCACCACCTGATTTCCCGAGGAAGGACGGGAACCCAGCAACTTGCGATTCATTATTCGCAGGATCAATGTTTTAGCAGGCACAAAGACAGAGGCATTGACATCATTGAACCCATACTCCCGAAGGGCTTCCGAGGCTACCTCCTCCCTTTGGAGCAACCCGACAACTTTCAGCCATACCCCGCCAAACTTGATCGATTGTCCGACGGGATCTTCACCCGGGAAAAGACGGGAAGCAATGCCGGAACCGATGATGCAGACCCGCTTACCCTCTTTTTGTTGCAACTGCGAGAACAACGTACCGGCGGACAGCTTAAAGTTGTAGATGTTGAAATAATCCTTCGTCACGCCAATGCAATTGCCCTGTAAGCTCTGGTCGCGGTAGATGATCTCTGACTCCAGGAGAATCTCGGGAGAGGCATGATTCAGCACGGGTACAATGGTTTGCAGGGCTTCCAGGTCGTCCAGGCTCAAACCGGGGGAATAGCGTTTTTTCTCTTCCCGGCCATCGTCGGAGGAGGTCCCGCTGGATTCTTCCTTAGACGTTTTATCGCGGTGTTGAGCTTCCACAATGATGTTGTTGGAGCCAATGAGTTCGATCTGCTCAATGATTTCCTGCTGGGCACCCTGTCCGATAGCCAGCATGCTGATAACAGCTGCCACACCAAAAAGAATGCCCAGGGCCGTGAGTCCGCTCTTGAGCTTGTTGGCCAGCAGGGCTTCAATAGCAATCTCTATATCATGAAAATATCGCTTCACAGGCTATTCATCCGTTAAGGGAACGATCTCCATCTCATTGGCATTGTCAGGGACGGATAAATACACTTTCTCTCCTTCTTCCAGGCCCTGGCGGATGATAACAAAATTCTCATTCGAAGGGCCAATAGCCACTTGTTTTCTGCCCGGGTTGTTTGTATAGACATAATGGATACTGTCCCGGGTATGGACGGCGTCCAGGGGCAGGTATTTCACGTCGCTGTATGCACTGGTGATGATCTGGTTGCTGGTGGTCATCGAGGGTCTCAGAATGCTGTCTGTTCCATTGAGGGTGATAACCACCTCAAAGACTTTGGCCCCGGAATTTTTCAACTCCTGGCCTATGTTGGCCACCTCCGTTACCCGTCCACTATATTGCTGATCAGGGAAAGCATCCACACCAATACGCACCGGCTGGCCTTCGTCTACCTTGCTGATGTCTATCTCGTTGACATAGGTCTTCGAGATAAGGGTCGACAGGTCAGGAAGGGTAGCTACGGTCAGATCCCAGGGACTGATGGTGGAGCCGGCTTTTCTCTTCTGCCCACTCCAATCCTTCTTATAAATGACCATCCCGGGTTGGGGTGCGTCGATGGTGAACTCCTGCAGCACTTCCTCCATCTGTTCCTTTTTCCGGCGCTGCTTGGCCAGGTTGATGGCCACCTCATTCATCTTAGCCCGTGCCTGCTCTACTTCCAGCTGATAATTTTCACGGGCCTGCCGCAATTCCCGCCGGGCTCTTTCAAGTTCTATCTGAGCCTGGCGTTGGGTGGCAGAAGGCTCATACTGCGATTGCTTCACCTTGATCTCTCGCTCTTCCAGAGTATATTCCATGTCGATCATCTGATTCCTTAGTTTCTTCAACTCCATGGCTGTATCGAGCCGCGTGGTTATATACTCTGCCTTGCGTTTCTCCAACTCATCTTCAATATCCTTCAGTTTCGTGAGGGCTTCCGTCTTATCAAGCCGGGCCACATAATCGCCTGAATCCACTACCGTGCCTTCAGGTATCAGATCCAGTATTTTCACTTCCCGAATGCCCAGGGTGCGGTTGCGAAGAGCTTCCGGACCTCTGATCTCCATCGACTTTTTAGCCTGCAATTCTCCGGTAGTTTGAACGGGTACCTCAAAGTGCCCTCGCTGAACCTCGGCCAGCAAACGGGACGATTGGGATGTTTTGTCTTTGCCGCCTGCCAGCAAAAGGATGATGACTGCAACAACCGCCAGGACAAGACCCAAAACCAGCTTTTTCTTCATGATAAGGATTAAGTTATTTCTTCCACTTCTTTGATGATCCGTTGAGCAAGAGCCCGCGCCTGACCCTCATCACCGGCTTCCGAATAAATACGAATGATGGGTTCGGTATTGGATTTTCTCAGATGCACCCACCCTTCCTCAAACAGGATCTTTACACCATCGATATCGTTTACCGGGTAATCGCTGAAGGTAGTCTTGAGCTGCTCAAGCACTTTATCAACGTCAATTTCAGGGGTTAATTGTATCTTGTTTTTGCTAATGTGATAGAAAGGATACTCTTTTCTTAGCTGAGAACAGCGTTTGCCGGAGCGTGCCAGATGCGAGAGGAACAAGGCGATTCCCACCAGGGCATCCCGGCCATAATGCAAACCGGGAAAGATGATGCCACCATTGCCTTCGCCACCAATGACCGCCTCCTTTTCCTTCATCTTCTCCACCACATTGACCTCTCCTACTGCTGAAGGGAAATACTGTCCTCCTTTTTTTTCTGTGAGTTCCTTAAGGGCCTTGGTGGAGGAAAGGTTCGACACAGTATTGCCGGGCGTTTGTTGAAGCACATAGTCAGCCACAGATACCAGCGTGTATTCTTCTCCAAACATGCTCCCATCTTCGTTGACGATAGCCAGGCGGTCCACGTCGGGATCCACCACAAATCCCAGGTCGGCATGGCTCGTTTTTACAGCCTCCCGCATATCGGTCAGATTCTCCGGCAAGGGTTCCGGATTATGGGCAAAATCACCGGTAGGTTCACAATTGACCCGGATAACCTCTTTTACATTCAGAGCTTCCAGCAGCCGGGGCACGGCAATGCCTCCCACCGAATTGATGCCATCCACCACCACCTTAAAGCCGGCAGAGGCAATGGCTTCAGTATCAACCGCAGTAAGTTCGAGTATCATCTCAATATGGCGGTCCAGATAGGATAGATCCAATTTTTCAATGCCCAGCTCATGAACGGCTGCATATGACAGGTTTTCGTTCTTGGCCATTTCCAGCACCTCTTCCCCTTCCTGCCCATTCAAAAACTCCCCTCTTGCATTCAGCAATTTCAAAGCATTCCACTGGACCGGATTGTGACTGGCTGTAAGTATGATGCCTCCATCCGCCTTTTCTTGCGTCACTGCGATCTCCACTGTCGGAGTAGTCGCCAGCTCCAGGTTTACCACATCATGGCCCATGGCCTGGAGGGTACCCGCTACAATATGAAAAACCATCGCACCGGAAATCCTGGCATCCCGGCCTACCACTACTTTCCCCCGGTCCTTGCGACTCTGCCGCTTCAGCCAGGTTCCATAAGCAGCTGTAAACCTGACCAGATCCTCCGGTGTTAAATTATCACCTTTGCTTTGACCAATGGTTCCACGAATTCCAGAAATACTCTTTATTAATGTCATAATCAACTATTTGCCATTCGACTTCTTTTGCTCATGTAAAAATAAGACAATTCTATCAAAACTCGATTGAACGACGGGATATTTATTCAAGCTCCGCCGACAGCAGAAGAATAGACGCCACCCAACATGGCCGGGCACATTCGATGAGCAGGGAAAATATCCTTCGGCAAAGGATGGATCGATTCTTTTATTAAGTTTGCATCTTTTTAACTCCACATTGGCATGGATCCTATTTTGCTTTTATATTCCGGAGGTCTGGATTCGAGGCTCGCAGCTAAAATCCTCGGTGAAAGGGGATATCCCATGGAGGCTGTCTTCTTCCGCCTGCCTTTTGCCTCCCAACAGCCCTCGGGCATCTCTTTCCTGGAAGAGGAAGGCCTCTCCCTGGAAATATTTGATTGTACACGCGGTGAGCTGCTAAAGGACTATATCAGGACCCTCAGACGTCCTCGTTTCGGCAGGGGCAAAGGGTATAACCCCTGTCTCGACTGCAAGCTCTTCATGATGAAAAAGCTGGGGAAATACGCACAGGCAGAAAGCTACAGCGCTATTGCCACCGGCGAGGTACCAGGGCAAAGACCCATGTCACAAACCAGTAAGAAGATGAAAGTGATTGAAGAGGAGGCTCCCCTGCCGTTGATCAGGCCCCTTGCTGAAATGGGCATTCAGGGACGCACGCGGAAAGAACAAATGAAACTGGCCAAAGAATATAAACTGGACTATCCCGGCCCGGCAGGTGGTTGCCTGCTTTGCGAGAAAGATCTGGCCAACCGTTTCAGGACACTCATCGAAAAGGACCTGGTGACAGAGCAAACCCTTCCCCTCGTCACCTCGGGAAGGCATTATCATATACCGGAATCCGGCGCATGGTATGTGGTAGGCAGAGATAAATCAGAAAATGATGTCATTGAATCCTTCCCCCGAATAATTTCCTCAGGCAAAGGCAAGCCAGCGGTATACTACCAGCCGGCAGAGAAAGATCCGGACAGTGTGAGGGATGAAGCACTTAAGCTGCAACGAGCCTATCAAATGAAGGATCAACAAGCCATTCAGTATTATTCGCAGTATAAGATTTGACCCCCCTAGTGACGGCCCTGAAAACCTTCACCACCCTCCTTGAGTGGATCCAGCATGTTCACATAAGGCTTTATGTCGATCAGTGGCGTTCCATCCAGCATGTCCACACCGCTAAAGACAAACCCGTCAGGGGTTATCTTATGGATCTTCACCACCGATAACCCAAGGCGGTTGGGACGGTGTGGGCCGCGAATGGCAAATACGCCCCTTTCTTTATCCGCCCAGGGAGGAGTACCTTTCAACCGCTCTTCCCGGGCCTGATGAAAATAAAAAATCAGTACCGCATGCGAAAATGTATTCAGGCCCTCCAATCCTTCTTTATACTCATCCTTTAATACCACCCGCCCTTCGGTAACAGGTTCCAGAACGCCCTGCCGCGGTATCTCACCGGTGCTGGTATATGGAGTGTGGATCACCCCGATGGACTGAATCGTTGCTTTCATAAACTTTAATTTTAACTTACCAGGCTTTATCCTTTTTATGCTTATCGGGCAATATCTTGTTTTGTTGCTGTTGTTTTTTGATCCAGTAACAGCCGGAAGCTGATCTCTGCCTTCCCGGGGCTTTTTCGCCGGGCTGGTTGCCGCATCCAAAAAAAATATTCAGCCCCCATCTCAGGTTGATGTTTCTTACATTCAACACATCCACTGCCAGCAGATTGTCGGCACCGGCATAGAACTGAAGCTTATCGGATTGAACCGAAAAAGCTGCTCCCAGATTTCTAAAGCTATACTGGTTATAAGAATAACTGACTGCCAGGGTAGCCCAATCGTTTAACCGGCTGTTCAAAGAAAGCGTCAGAGAAGGAAAGATACGCCCTCTATACAGGATGTTGTGTTCGAGCAGGCCTGCCGCCATAGAGCCATTCAACTGATAGGTCATGCCCAGGTAGGTATGGAGAGGCCGGAAGGTATAATAGGGTTTGTGGGTGCGTTCTACCGTATAGGAATCACGCAGGGAGTCGCGCATGATTTGGCCATAATCGCCGGCAGTATTCAAATCTCCCTCATCCAGACCTTCAAAACGAAAACGATGCGTGGCCTCAAAATTATTCAACTCATCGGCCCAACGGACCACACCAAGGTCCAGCAGGCTGCCATAGAGAGTCCAGTTATCCCATCCCACATA
>P_1C_Sed_2_UnCtyDRAFT_1000568_pt1 | contig 11132 bp, 10 predicted proteins | sample Pon1CUnioCityCA_4_FD_10229 | JGI IMG/M metagenome (IMG submission 10229) | reverse complement strand
CTTCGTAAAAAGTCCAATATCTGCGTTGCGCTGCATCCCTCGGAATTTCACGTACTCCTATGTACGCTGCATTCCTCGGGATTTGCGTCTCCTTGATCTTGAACTTTTTACTTTGCCATCTCAAATTGACTTTTTACGAGACTGTCATTTTTGGTTTTTTTAAATTTACCTTACCATCCAAGGCTGACTGTTTAAGCGTGCGTCAAATTTCCGGGCAGCGGCGCATCAGGGAGACTCATCCCTCAGGGCCACCACCTCGCTGGCGTCTTTTCCCAGTATGACGGCCAGCCACCGGGTCTCCTCATTGCTGCCCAGGGCGATCTTCAAAATCATGGTCAGGGGTACGGAAAGCAGCATGCCCACCGGCCCCAGCACCCAACCCCAGAAAACCAGAGACACGAATACCACAAGGGTGGAAAGACCCAGGCGCCCGCCCAGCAGGCGGGGTTCGATCAGGTTGCCGACGACGGTGTTGATTGCCAGGTAGCCGAGCGCGGTGAGCAGGGTGTGCAAGGGTCCTAATTGCACAAGCGCCAGCAGGACTGCCGGCACGGCCGCGATGATGGAGCCGATATTGGGTACGTAATTTAAGAGAAAGGCTACAAGACCCCATAAAATGGCGTAATCCACCCCGATAATGGCCAGCCATAACCAGACCAGAACGCCGGTCAGTAGACTTAACAGGCTTTTCCAGGCCAGGTAGCGGTTTACGCTTTCAGTGAACTGGCCAAAATTGGAAAGCGATTTCTCCGGCGCTTTCAGGGCCAGTCGGAGTTTGTCGGGAAAGCCGGCCGCTTCCAGGAGGATAAAAATAACTGTCAAAAGGATCAGGAAGGCATTGGTCAATACACTGCCCAGGGCGGTCAGGGTCTTGCCGGCCATCTGCATGGCAATTCCCGGGTTCAGGTGGGTGCGCACCATCTGGTCCGTGACCTCAACGCCCAGACGGTTTAGCCATGCCTGCAAATGAGTGGACTGGCCAATCAGCAGTTCCCGGTATTTGGGCAGGTCGTTGGTAAAATCATTAATGGATCCGCCCACGAAGCGTGCCATTAAATAACCGACGGCCACAATAAAAGTAATGATGAATATGATGGCAATGATGGTGGGGACCTTTTTTCTCTGCATCCAGAAAAGCGAAGGGGTGAAAATAATCGCAATAAAGATAGCCAGGAAAAATGGTATCAGGACATCGGCTGCAGCTTTCATGCCCGCGATAATGACGACGAAGCAGGCCCCTGTCAGCATAAAAATGGCAACCTGCGGGATTTCACGTCCCTGCTGTGTTTGCATTGATAAAAGCCCCCTTTTTTTGTGATGGTGGTATTGGTTTTAGCAGAAAACCTCGCTCATTAAAAGCAGAGTCCGTCGGTTTGATATCCCATGCCCGGTGAGGTGCAAAATTGGCCAGGAAAATTTTCTAAGCTTGACATAGCCCCGGCTATTCTTTACATAAGCGAATATTCGTTAATAGCCGGTTTGGGATCAGGGAGGCGGCTTTGATAAAAAAGTTATCCCCTGGCTTTATAACCTGAATTAAAACCTCCGGTGGGTTCTCCCTTGTTTTTTTTTCAATCCTTTTGAAACCGGGTAGAGGTTCAGTTCAGGAAAACCTTGTTAAAATCAAGGAGGTTATATGAGATTTAGGGCCGAACCAATTATTGTCAAAATTGCTGTGCTTGGAATGCTTCTGTGCTTGCTGCCGTTGATGGCGCACGCTGATCAGTCCGCACCTGAGGCGGTGCTTGAGAATGTTACCCATGATTTCGGGTCTGTGTTTGAAGGAAACGAAGTGGTTTATGGGTTTGTCATTAAAAACACCGGTGATGCGCCCTTGGATATTGAGCAGGTGAGAACCGGGTGAGGCTGCGCCACTGTCTCCTATACGAGGCAGATCCCCGCCGGCGGCGAGGGTGAGATAAAGCTGAAGCTCAGTACCAAGGGATACGGCGGCAGGAAATTGAGTAAGGCCGCCCGGGTGATCACAAACGATCCCGAAAACGAGGAAATCCGGCTTACAATAAGCGGTCGGGTGGAAAAGTTTGCCAGCATCCAGCCCCGGCGGGTGAATCTGAGGGGCGCCGTGGATGAGGAGATTACCCGGACTGTCTCCATTGTTCCCGAGACGGAGGATGGTTTTAAGATCATTAAAGTCACCGCCTTAGAGGGCAGCGAGATCGCGTACGATCTCAAGTCGGTTGAGGTCTCGGGCAAGTCCGCCTATGAATTGACCATTACCAATAAAAAGGACGTGCCCGGCCGCTACTACGAGCGTTTGGTCCTTTTAACGGATCAAAGCGACCATGAGCCCCTGACGGTTATTGTGACCGGCCATATCTATGCCGCTGAAGCATCCCCTATATAATGATTGGCCCGTCATGGCAGGCATCCGGGTTTTGACATTTGACTGCGACGGCGTTCTGTTTGATACCGAGGAGGCCAATAAGGCCTTTTATAATCAGATCCTGGCGTATTTTAACCGGCCGGCCATGACCTCGGAGCAGTTCGGGCACGCTCAGATGCATACCGTGGACGAGGTGCTTTATAATCTGTTTCCGGATTCCCGCGCCTACGCAGAAGCCCAGCAATACCGGAAACAGACCGGCTATGATCCGTTTATCCCTCACATGAAAATGGATCCGGACCTGATCCGGGTACTTGATAATTACCGGCAGCATCTGTATCTGGCAGTTGCCACGAATCGCTCGGATACAATGAATAAGGTGCTTGATGCCCACGGGATCGCCCATTATTTTGATCTGGTGGTAACCGCACGGGATGTCAAAAACCCCAAGCCGCACCCTGAACCGCTCAACCGTGTGTTGACCCATTTTCAGATCCATCCGGATGCGATGTTATATGTGGGCGATTCCATTTTGGATGCCCAGGCAGCGCAGGCCGCCGGTGTCCGGTTTGCGGCCTGCCGGAACCCGGCGATTCCCGGAGATTACCACATTCAGCGCTTGGCGGAGCTTGAAACGATTATTCCGCCAGCCGCGGATTGACGGATCCTATGACGGATTCACAGACCATTTATCTGATTGATGGCACAGCCTATATTCACCGGGCGTTTCATGCCATCCGGGGACTTTCCACCTCCACGGGATTGCCCTCGAATGCGGCTTATGGTTTTGCCCGCATGCTGATCAAGCTTATTCAGGATCGAACGCCCGCTTATGCGGCCATTTTTTTTGACAGTAAAGCGCCCACCTTCCGGCATGCGATGTATGCCGACTATAAGGCCAACCGGCCGGCCATGCCCGAGGAGATGGCGGTTCAGATCCCCTATATCAAGGCCATCACCGAAGGTTTTAATATTCCGATTATTGAACAGGAAGGCTATGAGGCCGATGATCTCATCGGCACCTATGCCAGGCTTGCCGAACAGGCGGGCTTTTTTGTTATCATGGTCACAGGTGACAAGGATTTTATCCAGCTGATCACGGAGTGCTGTATTATCTGGGATCCGATGAAGGACATCATCATTGACGGGCCGCGTGTAAGGGAAACCTACGGCATTGAACCCCATCAAATGGTTGATGTTTTAGGGCTTGCCGGCGACACGGCCGATAATATCCCGGGGGTTCGGGGAATTGGGGAGAAGACAGCGATTTCGCTTTTAAAAAATTTTGCGGATATGGCCTCCCTGTATGCGCAGATCGATTCCTTAAAATCCCAAAAGCAGCGGGAGAAACTTTTGGCCTATAGAGATCAGGCCTTTTTAAGCAGGGATTTGGCGGCCATTAACACACGCATTGAGGTCCCCTTTGATATTGACACGTTCAGGCACAGACCGGAGGATCCGGAGGCACTGGGACGGCTTTTTCAGGAACTCGAGTTCCGGCAGCTCCAGAAGGCGTATCCCGCTGTTAAAGCCGAGACTGTACATGAGTATCAGGCGGTCCTGGATGAAGGGGCCCTGGCGGAGCTTGTCGCAGCGCTTGAAAAAGCAGGTGTTTTTGCGATTGACACGGAGACCACCGCGCTTGACCCCATGACGGCCGAGCTTGTGGGGATATCCGTGGCCATTCGTGAAAATGAAGCCTTTTATATCCCGTGCGCCCATGTTGGTTCGGACTCCGGCCGCCAGTTGGATCGCGGGCTGGTGCTCAGGCGGTTGAAGCCGGTTTTAGAAGACCCGCAGGTTCACAAGATCGGTCAGAACATCAAGTACGACTGGATGGTGCTGAAGCGCAGCGGGGTGGATCTTGCCGGCGTGATCTTTGACACCATGGTGGCCTCCTACCTGATCAGCCCCGGCAAGCGTGCCCATGGCCTCGACCAGATCGCCCTGGATTACCTGGGGCACAAGATGATCTCCTACCAGGAGGCGGTGCGGGAAGGCGACCATACCCTGTCGTGTTTCGACCAGGTAGCCATCGACCAGGCGGTGGCATATGCCTGTGAAGATGCGGATATCACGCTTCAGGCATACGGAAAATTTTTGCCAATGCTCGAATCCGCCGGCTTGATGCCGCTTTTTGAAACTGTGGAAATGCCGCTTATCCCCGTGCTGCTAAGAATGGAGGCCGCTGGAATCCGGGTGGACAAGGATCGCCTGCAGGAGTTTTCAAAGGGTCTGGCCGCCCAACTGGAGCAGACGGAAGCCGCGATTTATGCCCAGGCCGGGGAGGCATTCAATATTAATTCCTCCCAGCAGCTCGGCCGGATTCTTTTTGATAAGCTGCAGTTGCCGGTGCAAAAGAAAACAAAGAAAAAAACCGCTTACTCCACCGATGTGGATGTGCTGACCGCTTTGTCTGACCGCCATGAACTGCCGGCCTTGATTCTGCATCACCGCTCGCTCGCCAAGCTCAAATCCACCTATGTGGATGCCCTGTTTGATTTGATCAATTCCGAAACCGGGCGGATCCACACTTCCTATAACCAGACGGTAACTGCCACCGGGCGGCTTTCCAGTTCCAATCCCAACCTCCAGAATATTCCCATACGCAGCGAGGCGGGCCGGGATGTACGCCGTGCGTTTATCCCACGGGAAGGCTGGTATTTTGTCTCCCTGGATTACTCCCAGGTGGAGTTGCGCCTGTTGGCCCATTATTCGGATGATCACATTTTAATCGAGTCTTTTCTGGCCGATGAAGATGTTCATACCCGGACCGCAGCAGAGGTCTTTCACGCAGACCCGGTTTCCATTACCCCGGAGCTGCGGCGCCAGGCCAAGGTCATTAATTTCGGCATTATATATGGAATGGGTGCCTACAGCCTTTCCCGGGAGCTGGGCATCAGTCATAAAATGGCAAAAACCATTATTGATCAGTACTTTACCCGATACAACGGGGTTAAGCGCTTTATTGACGAAACCATTGCAAATGCCCGGCAGTCGCAAAAGGTCTCCACCGAACTCGGCCGGATCCGTTTTCTGCCCGACATTGACAGCCCGAACAACAATGTCCGGGCATTTGCCGAACGCACCGCGGTCAATACACGCATCCAGGGGACGGCAGCGGACCTTATCAAGCTGGCCATGATCCGCGCGGACCAGTTTTTGATCGAGCGTGCCCTTCGCTCGGCCATGCTTTTAACCGTGCATGACGAGTTGGTTTTTGAGGTTCCCGAAGATGAGTTGGCGACCATTCAGACCGGGGTTAAGGAGATCATGGAGACCATCTGGTCCTTTAAGGTGCCGCTCAAAGTCAACGTGGCCAAAGGCCATGACTGGGCACAAGCCCATTAATCGCCCGGGTTGTCTTCATGCGGGGCGTGGCTTTCCGATTCCTTGACAGCGGCTTGCACGGTTTTGTAAATATTTCTGAAATGATCGTGGAAGCTTGCCGGTGAAATGTTGCCCACCTCAATGAATTTTACCACAATTTCCTTAGCTGTTTTCAAGACCATATCTTCGCGTTTCTGACTCATGTTCACCTCGCTGGGGTAGCCTGTAGTGTACAGGCGTGCTTTGTTTAACCAGATCTTTATAAAACTTGAATATATCAGAGCGCAACCCCCGAGACAATCCATTACTTGACACTTGACGAGTGGATTTCTATACTTACCCTTTTTAAATTCAACGCCCTATATTCAGGTGACAGATGGTGTATCGGGTAAATCTCAGACAGGCGGACAAGATGTTGAAAAATGAAGGACTGAAGATCGGCCGCAATGATCCCTGCCCCTGCGGCAGCGGCAAGAAGTATAAAAAGTGCTGCTTGAATGCAAAAACCCCGAAACCGGTGGACTATAAAAAATTATACGCGGATAAATACAATATTAAGCTGAAAAGCCAAAAAGATGTCGAGCAGATAAGGGCCTGCGGAAAACTTGTGGTGGCTACGCTGGATCTTGTGGAGGCGGCTATAAAGCCGGGAGTTACAACAGATGAATTAAACAGCCTGGCCCATGATTACGCTGTTAAAAATGGAGCCGTTCCCGCACCGCTCCATTACCGGGGATTTCCCAAGAGCATCTGCACTTCCGTCAATGAGGTAATCTGCCACGGCATACCAGGGGACTACAAGCTGAAAGACGGCGATATCCTCAATGTTGATGTCACTCATTGCTGGAACGGATTTTATGCAGACGCCAACAAAACCTATTTTGTCGGCAAGCCCTCGCCGGAGGCCAAAAAAATCGTGAGCGTGGCGGCTCAAAGCTTAAAGGCGGCCATGGAGATGTTAATGCCCGGCAACTACATCGGGGATATTGGATGGGCGATTCAAAAGCATGCGGAAGGGGCCAACTGTTCCGTGGTAAGGGAATTTGTGGGCCACGGGGTCGGTTTTGAATTTCATGAACCGCCGCAGATACCGCATTACGGGAAAAAAGGCGATGGAATCATGCTGGTGCCGGGTATGGTCTTTACCGTTGAGCCGATGATCAACCTGGGGGTGGCCGATCTTTTCATCACCGATGACAACTGGACTGCCATTACTGCCGACCGCAGGCTTTCCGCCCAGTTTGAGCAGACCTTTCTGATCACCGAAGCGGGCTTTGAGAGTCTGACCCCCTTTGAGCTGTAGCCTCTATCAAGCCAGGTGATTTTTCCCTGCCCGGGACGGACCTGGCACCCCCGAAGTTTTCCATGGAAAAATCGACCCTTTCATCCGCGCCTGGAATCAGATCCGGGTCCAGCCCCTCGATTGTCTTCAGACGGGGCAGCAATCCCGCCCCATTGGCTATTTGTATGGAAAGGCCGGGCCGGGCATTTAATTCCAGCAGCAACGGGCCGCGGTTTTTATCCACAACCAGGTCTGCGCCGATATATCCGAGTCCGGTGAGTTCGTAACTGCGGGCTGCCAGCAGCAGGAGGTCACGCCAATCCGGAATGGCGATGGTGTCCAGGGGAATCTGGGTATCGGGGTGCTGTTTTACGCGGCGGGCATGTTGTACCGCGTGCAGGCATTGGCCGTTGGCAATATTGAGACCTACCCCGACAGCGCCCTGATGCAGGTTGGCCTTGCCGTCGGAGGCCTGGGTGGAGAGCCTCAGCATCGCCATAACGGGATAGCCCTTGAAGACGATGATCCGTATGTCGGGAACTCCTGCAAAAGAGAGCTTTTCAAACAGGGCCGCCGGCTGGATCAAATCTTCTATTATGGCCACATCCGGGCTGCCGGCAAGGGAGTAGAGACCTGCCAGGATGTTTGACAGATGCCTTTTGATATGATCCATGGTGACGGCCTTGCCCGAGGTCTTCACAAACATCCCTTCCTGGTGGTTTTTGATTACCAGTATGCCCTTGCCCCCGGTGCCCTTGGATGGTTTTATGGCAAAGCCGTCCAGGCTTTGGATCTGCCGGGCCAAAGTGGCGATTTCATATTGATAATGGATGACTGCCCGGAGCTGCGGCGTTGACAGGTTGAATTTTTCAGCCAGGAGTTTGGTTTTTAGCTTATTGTCAACAAGCGGGTAGCGACCGCGGGAATTGTAACGGCTGATGTAAGCCACGTTGCGGCGGTTCATGCCCAGTATTCCCTGCCTGTTTAAGGTAAAAGGAAAACTCCACATATCAATGGTTTCCTCTCATCGCCCCAAAGCGTTTGAGCTCGGTTAATTTATATCCTGTGTATTGTCCCATCATAAGAATTAAGGCCAGGAGCACCAGGTGGATTTCCGGGAAATTAAAGGTTAAGTGAGCGACGATGGGGTTTCGCATACAGGCGTAGGCCGCAATGGCAACACTCAGGCTACCGAGTCCCTGAACCATCACCTCGCGGCTTCCTTCTTCCTCCCACAAGATGCTCATGCGTTCAATGGTCCAGGCAATGATGACCATGGGAAAAAAAGTGATGGTCAAACCGACGTTGAAGCCCAGCTCATAACCGAGAACGCTGATCATGGAGGTCAGGAAAATCACTAAAACAATCAACGTCGATATCCTGGCGACCATCAGCAGATTGAGCTTGGATAAATAGCCCCGCAGCATCAGGCCCAGGGAAACGATGACGAGGAAGCCCGTTAGCCCGGGGAGAAGGGATGTCTGCAAAAAAGCAAGGGCGATCAGAACCGGCATGAAGGTTCCGGAAGTACGGACCCCGATGATCAGCCGCATAAACGTGACAACCAGGGCGCCTACCGGCAGAAGCAGCAAAAGCTTGAAAACGCTTTGCTCTTCAATGGGAAGGTAATAAAGACTCAGCCGGGATAGTCCGCCCCGGTCAAATTGCAGCCGGGCCAGGTCCATCTCCGGCATTGTTTGCCGTATCATGGAAAAACGGATATCCGAGTCACTGCCGCCGCTCACATCGAGAAGGGATTGGCCGCCCCTGTGCCATAAAAGCAGGTTGTCCGGCAGGCCATGGGCGCCGGTGCGCGGATCGATGGGCACCCATTGCTTATGGTCAAAAATTTCCAAAATCGGCTTTAACGGCTGGTAACGGCGGGCATCCTGAAGTTCCAGGCCCAATGACAGGCGGGCAGGAATATCCGCATGATTGAGAAGACGCATGAGTAAGGTCGGCAGGGAAAATTCGGCCAACAGCAGGGAGGCATTCTGGCCCGGTTTGGATGTGTTTAGCTGCTTAATCAATTCCCGCGCGAAACTGGTTGGGGTGCTGGATTTTTCATATGCCTGCTCTACCAGTTGTTGTGCGGCTGTGGATTGGAGTTCTTTCCAGTAAACCATGGAGGGCTTGGGCGTGTCCTTGCTCCGGAGCTCCTGGCTGCCGGTGGTGTCGGGAATCATCTGTACTTTGTAGTATAGCGTTTGCAGGCCGACTGCATTGCGCCGGGTCCATTCAGCCCTTCGGCCGCCGGAGCCCTCCACAATGGAGAAGCCATAACCGGTTGAGGCGGCCTGCTCGGATACCTGCCGGAATCCCGGCGGTTGATCCGGCAGGTCGAGGCTGACCATCACCGGCTGTCCGGCGGCGATAAAATCAATGCGTGCCTCTATGAGCCAAACCGGATTTTTCTGGCCGGGCCACAGGGGGATCTTTAAATTGGTGTGCCTGAGCCAGCCCAGAGCCAGGCCGGTGATGATCAGGGTAAAAACCACCAGGTAAAATCCGGTTTTTGAGCTCATTGTGTGTCATCCCCGTCCCCATTATCCACTTCATCGGTTTTTGATTCGGGCAGGGGAACGATAAATTTCTGGGCCACGTCCACGACCATCAGGTCCAGTAAAATATTGCGACCGATCAATACCTGATAATCCATGTGGGTTCGATCCTCCAGGGTGAATTCGTCCACCAGTTTTACCCGGCCCAGTTCAAACTGTAATTCGACCACTGGCCGGCGGACCGCTGCGTCGGCCGAGGATTGAAGAATCCGGACATGCCGGGCCAGCGGTTTTTCAACTTCATAAAAAGAATCTTTTTCAGGATCCTTGATCTTGAAACGGACCCATTCGTTTTCATCTCTTTCAAATGTTTCGATATCTCTGGCGTCCAAAGAAGAGGTGGTGGCCCCCGAATCTATGCGGGCATGGAAAATACGGCCCGGGGGGGTCAGGCGTACCTTTTCGATCCGGCCAACCAGGAGTTTACCCGTATCAATGGACTTGGCCCTGGGTTGCGCCTGTGGTTTCGGGTTTTTGTTGTCCCGGAGTTTCTCCAGTTGCTGGCAGGTATCCTTGTGCGTTTGATTGATAAGCGCTTCCAGGGATTTGAAAGACCGTCTGTTTTCTTCGATATCCTCGGCCAGTGATTGCTGCTGCGCTTCGTATGTATCCAGTAGTCGGGTGATTTTGTCCGACTGGAGCGCCACGCGTTGCTCCAGGATATCCAGCCGGTCTTTTAGCGAGGATAGATTTTCCTGCTTGATTAGCAGGCTTCCCCCGGAACAGGCATTAATAAGCGGGAAAATAAAAAAAAGAATCAGTCCTTTTATTAAGAAGGTGTCTGTTTGCCTCATGAAGCTTCCTGTTTTAAATGCATACAATGAAAAAAATAAATATCCCCTGCGCTTAAAGAGTAGAAACTATGACAAGGTTTGCCCTTTGTGTCAACTCCTGCGTTTATCTGGCATGGGAAGGAGGGCGGGCTCCGATGCATTCCCCGAAAGTCAATTTTGCCATTCCAATGCCGTTTTAAGAAATCCCTTTGCCATGATATTGGCCGCCGGATGGAATAATGGAATTTTCCCGGCAATAGCGCCCCATAATGCACAGCGCTGCGAGTGCAGCCGTGTATTCGGTGAGTTCCGGCACTGAAATCCGTTCGTTGAAGCCGCCCAGGTGGGGGCCGGTCAGGATGCGGATATCCTGTTCATCCTTTTTTAAGCTGGCCATCAATTCCGGACAAAATCCGCGCCGCCCCAGAAAATCATGAAATTCTGAATGGCTCATCGCCTCTTGTTGCGCAACCCGCAATATTTCTTCCATGTGCCGGTCAATCCCCATCGCTTCCACCAGGCGGCCGCTTAACTGTTCCAAATCACAAGGGTATCGACCAGAATGGGGCGTGCCTGTGAAGCCCTGATAATAATTGTCAAACACATCAGCCAGGATATGGGTCAGCCGCCCCGGTTCAAACAGGTCCCGGGTATCCACCGGGGTTCCGTTGGCATCCAGGCCGATCCGGGTTTCATCATGGTTGCGGAAATAGCTTCCAGCGACCAGGATCAGGCTGAAGATATGAGCGCCGATATGGTCGTATAACTGGCGGGCCGACCCGTCGAATGCGATAAAGTGCTCGAAATCGCGGATGCCGCTGCTGCTGAAGTTCGGGAACCGG
>P_1C_Sed_2_UnCtyDRAFT_1000567_pt1 | contig 11148 bp, 10 predicted proteins | sample Pon1CUnioCityCA_4_FD_10229 | JGI IMG/M metagenome (IMG submission 10229) | reverse complement strand
GTGGCAGACGACAGGGGGGGGTTGGATGACCAGACCAACGATTTCGGATTGGAGCGGATCCATGGCACCTACCAGCTGCCTGCCAATATGCGGTTTCATGCCGGCTTTGATATCTGGGAAATTGATGGCTCCAAGGCAGGATTTGTTTTCGGCGATGATGCGCCGGGACTCTGGCTGACCGGAGATTATGAGGCCTTTGATTTCAGCGTCGGCTACTTCAAACTTTCGGAAAATAATTTTAATGTGGAGCCCAACCTTGCGGCTGACGGCAAAGACGATGACCGGGACTTATATGCCGGTTATCTGGATTTTAAGCCAGGAGAGGGGATGAATCTGCGGACGTTCTATGCCTATGACCGTATCCGCAGCACGCCGACGGGCGGTTTTCTGCAGGCCCTGAGCGAGAATATGGGCGAGACGCCAAAGACGGACGTGCATTATCTGGGTGCCTACTATACGGGCGATTACGGGCTTCTCGAGGTGTTTATGGAAGGGGTGTATAAATTTGGCGAAGCAGAAGAAACCGCCCTGGCCCGGGATGACTATGATATTTCCGCCTATGCCCTCGCCGGGGATGTGGCCATAAATGTTACCGACATGATCAAGCCGCATGTCGGCGTCCTCTATACATCGGGCGACGACGACGCAACGGATGACGAATTGGGCGGCTACACCGGCGTAGTCAACTCCCAGCGATTCTCTCCTTACTTCGGCGGGGAAAACACCATTATTGGGGATACCAACTTTATGCTGGGCACCGCGGTGTACGGATATGTTCCTGAATTTTATGGCAATGGCACACCCGTGGCCACTGGCGGACTACAGAATTTTGCTGGATTCGGCAACGGGCGCGGCGATAACCCGGGGCTGACCATGACAAGTATGGGGGTAACCGTGACACCCAAAAAATTTCTCATCTACCGCACCAATGTCAATTCGTTCTGGTGGAATGAGGACATCGTGGTTCCCAGTTTTGTGAATCCAGTTGTTTTAACTCCGGTTGACAGCGGCTACACGGGAACGGAATGGGACAATGAGATAACGCTGGCGACGAGCAAGCATTCATTTATCAAGACGCATTTTTCATTCTTTTTCCCCGGCGAGGTCATCGAGGATGTGACCAGTGCACGATCTTCGCTGATGGTACCGGGCAGCGGTCCGGAAAGTGATGATACGGCCTATCGCCTTGCCATGGAGTTTATCTGGATGTTCTAACCGTTCCAGGAGGGTATGGCGGCCCCCGGTTTATGGCTTTTCACGGCTATTTGTCTGCTCTTGTTCAAGGTCAAGTTGAAAACGGACCGGGCCGCGATACCCTTCGCCAAAGCGGGTATGCAGGGCGTACTCAGAGGCGGGCTGCGACCAGGAAGTGGCTATGGCGACATGACCTTTGGGAAACGGGGCAACCTCGGCGTCAATATAGTCCAGCGGTGCCAGGGCGCATGGTTTCTCCACCAGCGCGTCGTTTTCGCCATAGCAGATAAGCATCGGAATCCCTTTTTCCGCGAGACGCTTCATATTCAAGGGGCGATTGAATGCCTTGAAGGGAAGCACCCCCTCTTTAGTAATGGGTGTATTGTAGGAGGCAAAACTCAATTTGGTGATTTCCATGGGCAGGTCGTGTCGCTGATGATAGAGCCAGTGGTTAAGGGCTAAAATGGTTTTGCTGAGTTGGGCGCCTTTTTTCCTGAAGTGTTCAAGCATGGCCAGGTCCCGATACATGGCCGCCAGTGGATATTCTTCCCGGATACTTTTTAATTTATAAACCCAGGACATCAGATCGCCGTCTGCAACCTGATTGCCGTTGGAGAGCGTTTTGGTCCCATAGGCCAGATCATTGAAACGTTGGGGCAAATTTTTTAAAAACCCCCCCAGTCCTTCACTCCGGGTTCCATCAATCGGGGCGACACATGTTATATGGGCGTCTACAAGACCGTCCAGCTCGCCTGAGAGTATATTGGCCAAGGTGATCAAGCCGCCCTGGCAGTAACCGTTCAAGGTCACCGGGCGCCCGTGCTTTTTCCGGATGATCTCGCAGAAGTGCCTTGTGTCGCCAATGTCATCCTCAAGCGTTATTTGCTGGACGGCTGGATTGTTGTTGATATTTTTCAATATCCGAACATACGTGGGGATTCGTTGGTTGGCAAAGCAATGAACGTAGCTTTTTTGTTCGGCCGGCAGGAAGGCCAGGATATCAGCGCCAAGCACGTAAGGATGCACAATCAGGATGGGTTTGCCATTATTCCGGACATCGAGGTCTTTTTTGTTGGGAAAGATCTGGTACAAAATAAACCTGTCTGTTTCAGCGATTTTTGCGCTGTTCTCTCCCCGTTCAAAATGAAACCCAAACTCATCGGCGATATCGCGTATGGCTTCCGGATACTCATGGGCAACCTCCTGTATTGTGTCCGCCTGATGGTCAATATAGTCCAGGGCTTTATCAACCCCCGAGCCGGAAGCGGAAAAGGTGTCGTGCCAGAATGAAAGGGCCGTATCAAGCTCCGGCAAATAATAATCAAATATGGTTTCTGCACTGCTCAGGGTCGCCTGGTGCACAATCCCCGCGTTTAACTCCATCAGTTTATAATAATCCCAAAAAGAGCGAAATAATGGGGCAGTAAGTCCTTTTTTGGCCTCAGCCTTTTGAAAATACAGAACGGCTTTGCTGAAGGGCAGGAGGAAATCGCTTTGGTACCGTGTCATAGCCCCCAGATAATCCACCGGTATCTGCATCAGCTGCTGTGATGCCCTCATTGCCGGCATCCCCTGCTCCAGCGCAATGTCTGCCGGGTTATTGCCCGAATGCGATGCGTCCCTGGCTGCTTGCGTTTTTTTTTCCATTTCTGGTCTCTCTCTGGTTGCGCTCGGCAACTGCTTAGGCCTCACCGTCATTTCCGCTCGGCTCTTTTTCCGATTTGCCTGTTGTGGAACCGAACATTTTGAAGAAATCGGTAAAAGCATTCATATCGGAGAAGCCCGAGGGATTGGTCCCTGAAAAATCCATTCCCATTTTAAGCCACTGCCTGAAATAGTTATCAAATGTCATTTTGGAATTGACATAAATTTTTAAGGTTTCCTCCAGGTACTGGTCGAAGAAGTCACTCAGCAGATTATCGCCATAACGAATAATCAGATGAAGCAGGGATGCCGGCAGCATGGCGTGCTTTTTCGACTCTTCCAGGATGATCTGGTTGAGAATGAAACTGGTCACATCCTCTTTGGATGTAGCTTCGATGACCGTTATTGTCCTTCCGGATTTTATCATTTCCGCTACCTGGTCAAGCGTTACATAGGTGCTTTGTTCCGTATCGTAGAGTCGGCGATTGGAATATTTTTTGAGAATGAGGGGTTCGGTCATTTTTTGTGTTCCTGTTCACGCCCTTGCCCATTTTTTGTTTTCCAGGCAATAACGGTGATGGGTTTATTTTTGTTCACAGTCGATATTTAATACCCACTGCACTGCAAAATGAAGATAACCAGAAATTCCGTGCCGGTCAATAATTAATTATTCCCCTGGAATCCAGTGCGTGCGATTATTCCGGGCAATTGTTTTAATTGTTTAATATTTTTTGAAATATTAATAAACAGGGAATGCCTAAAAAATTACATTATAGTATATGGTAGCAAAAAAGGCAGCCTTTTAAGTGAAAAAATCAATTATTTTTTTTGTGCAGTGCAATAAAAAATCTTGACAGAGCATGCATTCCGGCATTATATTTCAGGAAAATCGAGATTAAAGAGCGCATCCATTATGCCATTCAGCATATTTGTTTTAAATTTTCAGGATAATTCGCCAATAAAGCGAAAACAGAAAAACAAGGAGGTCGCCATGTTTCAGATACCCGGATTATCAATGTTTGACTCGTCCGGAGCCAGGGGTGCAGTCAATGCCAACAGGCTGGCTGTCAATTCATCATATCAATGGATGCAAACAGTTCAGGGGCATTTGGAAAAAGTGACGGATATGTGGTGGCAGCATTCCATGCAGGGGTCTCAGAATTTGAGGAAGGCCCAGTCTGACTGGCTGGCTTTAATGCAAAAAGAAAGAGAGAGTTTAAAGCAAACCGTCGACTTGGGTTTTCAAGCAATGGCGGAATTTTGGGCCCCGCGTCAAAGCACGGATTCGGGAAAAAACAGCTCTGAGCAGAAAGCCTCCGCCAAGCAGGCTCAGGAACCTCAGGGCAAAAAGTCGACAGGCAAAGCGCAGGAAGGCAGCGGCAAAAAAACCGCTGCTAAGTCTCAGGAAAGTACTGCTAAATCCCAGGCGGGCGCCGGTGAAAAAGCGAGTGCCCAGAGCCAGGCGGGTTCCGGGGAAAACGCAGGCGCCAAGACTCAGGACAGCGCCAAAGAGCCCGCAAAGAAAGAATCCGCCGCCGCGACGAGCAGCAGCAAGAAGTGAAAAAAATAAACGGTTAAAATAAGCGCCTGATAAAGGAAAAGTTTTGTTCAGGCGCGAAATGGAATTCAGGGAAAATCCTGTAAAACAACAAAAAGGAGGAACTTATGGAGATGAAAAACATGGCCAAGCAAATGATGGATTTTCAGAAAAGCGCTTTTAACAATACCTACAATACGGTTGCGATGTTCCAGGATCAGGCTGAAAAAATCAACACGACCTTTATGGAACAGAACCCGGTGATTCCGCAACAGGCAAAGACCGCCCTCAACGACTGGGTCAATTTGCAGAAGAAAGCGCGGGAGGATTATAAGAAAGTAATTGATGAAAGCTTCAAGAATATGGAAACCTACTTCACGGAAGCAAGCAAGTAGGAAGTAGGGCTAAATCAACCCCGTTCTGTGTTGGCATCAGCGATGCCAACACAGAACATCGCTAAATATTACCAAGCAAATGGCGATATAAACTATGCCGAAGAAGCCCGTTGCTGCTTTTTTCAAACGCCTCACGGCAGAGTGGACAGAGCACAAGGGCTTCAGACGTGCGATAGCACTGCTTGAGGGGCATTCGCTCATGGCACCCGTCACATTGGATGGACAGCCAGGTTGCGCCTATTTCATAATACCCGGACTGTGTGCCTGCGAGTTTTCCGGACCAGACCGCTTTGGCGCCGGTAACATATGCCGCGTCAGTTTCGAGGAGACCGGGAATCGGTGTTTCGATATCGATAAGCGTGCCTGGCTGCAGGGAGGCAGGGGTTACAAAATTAAGCCCGTCCTTACTGAAATTATTGAGCGTGGCGGGCAAGAGCGCTCCCTCACCCCATATGCTTATATGAATTGATGTATTAATCGGGTGCCGTGGAAAAGCCCGATAGTCAAGATTGTTGTCCCTATTCATGGCCCTTCTCCTTGTTTCACTTCACGCTTTTAAAAAAGCCTCCGGGCCTCTCACATATTGCCAGCCACCATCATCTCCTCCATTTTATCTGAGGTATCCGCATTATCGGGCTCGGCATCGCGTGCTTTGAGCCACTCGCAGATGGTGGGGGCGAATTCCCGCTGGGCTTTAGAACTGACATAAATACCGACATGCCCTGTTTTCAGGCAAACATCCCGAGTGTCGCTGCTGCCTACTGCCTGAGTGATCTGGCTGCACGCTGCCGGCGGCACAAGGTGATCATATTGGGCGTAAATATTTAAGACCGGCATGGTGATGCGTTTTAAATCCACATGCGCCCCGCCCACTTCCAGCTTGTTTTGAATCAAACGGTTTTCCTGATAGAATTGTTTGATAAATTCTCGAAAGGTTTCGCCGGGAACATCCGGACTGTCGAAAATCCACTGTTCCATGCGCAGAAAGTTCTGAACATAATTCTTGTTGTGCATGTTTTGGGTAAAATCAATATATTTATCTATAAGCAATTTCGCCGGGTTCAACAATAGAAAGTTGGTATTCAAAAAATCACCGGGTGCGTTGCCATGCAGGTCTATAAAACGATCCACATCGAACCCCTTGTTTCCCCACCAGGTATGGAGCAGGCCAGCATCAGTGTCGAAACTGGTGGGTGCTACGGTAAGCAGCAGATTCTTAACTTTTTCAGGGTGAAGGGCGGCATAGGCGGTGCAAAACGTTCCTCCCATGCACACGCCCATGAGATTCAACTGATTGATCCCATGACGCTTGAGAATAACATCAACCGCATTGTTGACATAACCGTTGATGTGGTCATCAATGGTTTGAAAGCGGTCTTTGCGGGAAGGATAGCCCCAATCCAGAATATAGAGATCAATGCCGTTTTTCAGAAGCTGCTGCACCACGCTTCTGTCGGGTTGAAGATCAAGCATGGTCTCGCGGTTGATAAGGGCGTATACAATAAACAGAGGGGTGGTGTACCGGGACTTGACAGGTGGCTTGTAATATTTCAGTTTGACGCGGTCCTCTTCGTAGATCACGGAATAAGGGGTTTGAGCGATTTCGGTGTCCAATGGCTCAGAAAACACCGTCTGCGCCTTGGGCCATTGATCAGCAATTTTTTCCATGCTACTGGTCGCCCAGTTCATAAGTTGATCTAACGATAAGGGTGTTTGGTTCATAAGTCTTCTGCCTCCCTGTTCTGTTTTTTCTGAATGTCCTAAGAGGTACTGCGGCTTTAACTTCCAGTGAGTTTTTTGTTGCCTGCTGCCCGAACGAAAACCAGGATTTTTCGTTCAGGCAGTATCTATGCGGTGTGAAGTTTTTCCTCCACAGCTTCCAGTCTTTTTTTCATTTGCTTGATTTCTTTTTTTAAATGGTAATTTTCCTTTGCCACTTCGTCAAATTCATCTTTGGAGCTGATCGGGGAAAATTTAAGCAGTTCTTTGAATATGCGCTGATGGACTTCCTGAAAAGCGGTATATTGGAATAAGACGCGGTGAAGGGTCTGGGTAAATTCCGGGGAACGGAATAATTCAAGATAGTGCTTCTCCAGAATTTTAATCCATTCCTTGTATACCTTCTGGGGATCCCTGGCGACACCCTCCTGGCCATAAAAATCCGATGGTGCCTGGTTCAGCTCGGCAAAGGCTTTTTCCATGGGCGATATCAGCATACCTAAAAATTGACCCATTTCCAGGGCAAAACGATTGAATTCGTCCGTGCAGCGGTTCATGCGCTCCTGGTAAAACCGTGTCAGGCCAACTTGTGGTACATTAAGGAGTTTGCTGGCTTCCTGCTCATAAACATTCGTTAAAGTGTCAAATACATTCTTCACAACTTCTTCCGGGCGGGCAAATGAATCATTAAAGCCTTCTGCCACCCCTTGTTGGGTTTGAAGCAGTTGAAGCCAATCGTCAAGGGCTGTCCGGGCCATTTTTATGCCGTCCTCCTCCTGCATCGGTGCCTGCCAGAATTGGAGCAACGAAGAATTTAAAAACGATGATGTAAGTGATTCGATAAAGTCGCGATCCGCGGAATGATTCTGTTCCGATTGATGCATGAGAACTCTCCTTTATTATTTTTAATTTCAGCAAAAAATTTGATGATAATAAAATATCTGCAGTCACTGCATGATCGCAAATTGTTTAACCGCGGGCCTGCCTGGCTATAAGGTCAATGAAGATGTTCGGTGGTGAAGCTTTGCTTTTTGGAACAAAGGTGATCTCTACTGGCTCAGTTAAATTAAAATACCCTGATTAAAATTATATAATTTCACATTACTTTGAAGAAATCCATAGGGGAAAAACTCATTTTTATGGGGGAATCCCCTGTTTGTCATATGTGCATCAATTCCGCGAAAGAAGAAAGCTAAAATTACGGGATGGTGGTTTCGATCTTTACTGTTGTTTTGTTACCTGCTCTGATATTTTAATGAGACTTCCCTTATCCTTTTATATTAATAATCACTTGAAATTGTGCAACCAAGAAAATTTTGTCCGATTTTTAATATCCTTATATTATTTTGTTTTACGAGGACAAAAGCTTGTGTTGCATTCCGGTAATGGCTGTCTATTTTGCTTTGCAAAAAAATCTTGACAGAATTCTGTGTTTTTAATTGAGTAGGGGCAGAGGAATTGATGGGATAAAATCTGATGGTTTTGTGAAACATTTAATTTTTTCTATACGTTTTATCCCATATCAGCTGGCGTGAACATCTGATCGCCAGATTATAAGGGATTTTCGGGGCATGAAATAGGAGCAGACAATTAATTTTATTGAGGAGAAATAATGAAGGGAAAAAGCATTGATCAAATTAAGATAGGCGACGTCAGTGAATTCAGCAAAACGGTAACTGAAGCGGATGTCTATCAGTATGCAGGCATTACCGGGGATTTCAATCCGGCTCATATCAATGAAGTCTATGCCGGTAAAACGTTTTTCAAAAAACGGATTGCCCATGGTTTGCTATCCGCCGGATTTATATCGGCGGTTATCGGCACCCAACTGCCGGGTCCCGGTTCCATCTACATCCGACAGGAGTTAAAATTTAGGGCTCCTGTATATTTTGATGACACGATTACCGCGCGGGTTGAGGTCACTGACAGGAACCTGGAGAAAAACCGGGTTACCCTGCAGACAACCTGCACCAACCAGGATGACAGGACTGTGCTTGAGGGCGAAGCCCTCATAAGCCCTCCCCCCAGCGTCGATAAATGATGATGGCGTAATAGGGTTCCATCTCTGTCGTTGCGCCTCCGGTCCTTTGTGATTATCCCGGGCACAGGTACGCTGCATTTCCCCGGTTATCGGGCAAATAGCCGCCAGCCGGGGGGGCACAGTTATACTTTCCAGAGGTCCACGTCGATCAATCCAATTTTTGCGGCGTACCTGACCATTTCAATGGTGCTTTGCAAATCCAGTTTCTGCATAATATGGGCTCTGTGATTATCCACGGTCTTGGGACTGATTCCCAGCATTTCACTGATTTCCCGGATTTTGAACCCTTCTGTCAAAAGGCGCATGATTTCCTGCTCACGCGGGGTCAGGCGCCCGTAGGCCGTATCACTCGTACGGGCCTCGCGGACCATGAAGCCCTTCAAGGTCTTGACAACCTCATGGGAGATGAAACTGTCCAAATAATACTCTCCGGCAGCAACCGTATCCAGCCCCTGTAAAAGTGTGTCATGAGCGGATTCCTTGACTACATAGCCTTTGGCCCCGGCCCTGAAGGCCTCTGATATATAATTGATGCCAGCGTGCATGCTGATAATGAGAATGGCTGTGTGATGCGTCATGCGGCGGATTTCATGAGTCAATTCAATACCGTTGCGGTCCGGCAGGGAGATATCAATCAAAATAAGATCCGGGGTCAGGCTTCGAACCATTCCCATGCCTTCTGCCGCCGTGCCTGCTTCGCCGATCAGCCGGTAATGGGGCGACTTTTTGATTATTGATTTCAGCCCTTCCCGGAACAGGGGGTGATCGTCAATGATTAATACGGTCTTTTCATTCCACACGTTCAGCTGTCCTTAATCGGTATTTCAACCACGATTTTGGTGCCCTCCTGCGGTGCTGAGTGGATTTTGAAACGACCATCCATCAGCCGCGCCCGCTCTTCCATGCTGCGCAGTCCCATGTGCTCGCTACTTCCTCCAATCCGTCCGTATTGCACCGAAGGCACAAACCCCTTGCCTTTGTCCTGAATTCTGCAGATAATTTTCGGATGCGCTGCAAGCAATCGCACAGTCGCCTGATTGGTGTCAGCATGCTTGTTGACGTTATTCAGGGCCTCCTGGATGATCCTGTAAATATTGATTGCTTTCTCAAAGGGCAATGCGATGTTCTCCATGCCGGCGGATGAGAAGTCAACATGAATCCCGTGCGTCTTTGAAATTTCTTCACAATGCTGGCAGACGGCCTGCACCAGGCCGAGCTGGTCTAAAGCAAACGGGCGCAGCCCGTAAGACAGCCCCCGGACATTGATGTTCGTCTGTTTGAGTTGACTGGATATCTTTTGCAGCGTGGATTTAGCACACTCAGATAAACTTTTTTCCGCGTCGATTATCGATTGCAGGTGAATCTGCAGGGTGGAGAGTTCCTGAGCCACACTGTCGTGAAGATCCCTGGATATGCGCATGCGTTCATTTTCCTGGGCGATGAGCAATTGCTGGGACAACTGTCGGATCTGTTTCTCTATTTTCACTTGTTCCGTGACATCATTTAAGAAGTTCAATGCGGCCGGAGCGCCATTCCAGGTAATCATGACGCCTTTGTTCTCAATCCATCGAGGCTTGTTCTCCGAGTCAAGAATTTTCATTATGTAGGGCTCCGAAATCTCTTCGCCCTTTAGCCGACGAATATGATGGGCCATGACGGTTTCGCGGTCATCTGGATGGATGAAATTTAAAAACGGCTCCGTGCTAAGCGTTTCATCTTCGCGGCCCAGGGTTTGCTTTACCTTGGGGTTGAAAAATTTAAGCCGGCCGTCTTGTGTAACGACGATGCCAACCGTGGCGTTATCCACAAGCTGGCGGTATTTTTTTTCGGATTGACGAAGTTCTGCCTCGAGCTGTTTGCGTTCGTTGAGTTCGTATTCAAGGGCCGCCTTTGTCGATTCCAGGTCACGGGTCTGTGTTTTGACCTGGGTTTCCAGATGATCGCGATATTCCTTGATCTGTTCCACGGCCTGCTTGCGTTCGTGGATATCCTGTATCATGGCATACTTGGAGACCCTGCCGTCGGAATGCCGCAATGGTGTATCAATGATTTCATACCACCGGTTGTCCAAAGGGCTTTTTAATTCCCAATGAACCGTTTCTCCGGCGAAAACCCGGTCATTGACACACCAGGGACAAATGCGGTTCCGGTTGTGAAGGGCCCGATAACACTTCTGGCCGGTCCGATCGCCGCCGGTCCGGTCGATCAGTCGTTGATTCATGTATTCGATATGCCGGTTTGGGGAGCAGATGTAAATGAATCCTTCAAAAGCATCTACCAGTGCGTTATACCGCGCCTCAAACTCTCTGGCTGCCTCAATCTCGATTTCCTGGTCGTTCAAGCGATTTTGCAGCGCCAAAATTTTTTGTTTAAGCGATTCCATGGCGATCTCATTTATTGGGGTTGCCCTGTTCCGGTTGGTGACCTTCTCGGCTGAATCCATCACCAGGCTCAGGAAGGTGATCGCCGGGCATGTCGTTCTTCCTATGGCGAATACAACGGTTCACACCTGTTGGTGTTGGATGGACTCGTAAAAAGTCTGATTTTAGATGGCGCCGTAAAAAGTTCAAGATCAAGGCTTGCGCAATTTCGAAGAATGCAGNGTACTTAGCTGTACG
>P_1C_Sed_2_UnCtyDRAFT_1000566_pt1 | contig 11154 bp, 23 predicted proteins | sample Pon1CUnioCityCA_4_FD_10229 | JGI IMG/M metagenome (IMG submission 10229) | reverse complement strand
TTTAAAAATTAGGGTGCAAAATTAACAATATTATCCTTGTCGCTGCTTAAACTTAGGATTTTTTTTGTTGATCACATACAAACGCCCTTTGCGGCGTACGATCTTACAGTCGCTGCTTCGCTTCTTTAAGGATGCTTTTACTTTCATTTTCCCGTATTTTTTTATTTATATCTATAAGTTATACGTCCTCTTGACAGGTCGTAGGGAGACATTTCCACTTTCACTTTATCGCCCGGAAGGATCTTAATGTAATGCATGCGCATCTTCCCCGATATATGGGCGGTGATGATGTGCCCGTTTTTCAGTTCCACCCGGAACATAGCATTGGACAATGCCTCTACGATTGTACCGTCCTGTTCAATTGATGGTTGTTTAGCCATATACGATCAATCCATTTTTATGATGATATTTTTTCAATATAGTCGAATGTTGACAGGATGTCTGCCTCCCCGTTGCGAATGGCCAGGGCCAGTTCGAAGTGCGCCGAGGGTTTGCCATCCATGGTGCGTATGGTCCAACCGTCTCTGTCCTGTTTGATGTTTCGCGAGCCCAGGTTAATCATCGGTTCGATGCAGATGACGAGTCCTTCTTTCAGCTTGGTGCCTTTCCCACGTTTGCCGTAATTTGGTATTTCCGGTGATTCGTGCATACTGGAGCCCAATCCATGGCCAACCATTTCACGAACGACGGAAAATCCGGCATTTTCAGCATGAAACTGGACCGCATGGCTAATGTCTCCAACCCGGTTGCCTGCCACGGCCTTTTCGATGCCTGTAAAAAGCGACTCCCGTGTTTCTTTCAACAGGCGGCGTACTTGCTGATCTATCTCGCCCACAGCAAATGTATAGGCGGAATCGCCATAGTAGCCGTGCTTGATGGTCCCCACGTCGATGGAGATGATATCGCCCTCCTTCAGTTCGTATTCGGAGGGGATGCCATGGACCACAGCATCGTTGACAGAGGTGCAGATTGACTTGGGGAACCCCCCGTAGCCGAGAAAACCTGGGACAGCACCATGATCGCGGATAAACTCTTCGGCTCGTCTGTCGAGCTCCAGAGTTGTGATACCCGGTCGAATCATGCTACCGAGCTCTGCCAGGGTCCGGGAGACAATATCGTTGTTCTCCCTGAGCTTTTCGATCTCTTCTGCACTCTTCAACTTCAACATTCAAAGAACCTTTGCTCTGTTTATATTACCGATGCTCCACCAGATCGTCCTTTTATCCTTCCGGTCTTCATCAGACCATCGTAATGACGCATCAGCAGATGACTTTCAATTTGTTGCAAGGTGTCCAGCACAACACCCACCAGAATTAATAACGATGTACCCCCGTAAAATTGTGCCCATTGGTTGCTTATGCCAGCAATCATTGCAAAGGAGGGCAATATGGCAATGAGGGCCAGGAATATGGAACCGGGCAGCGTAATCCTGGACATAATGCGGTCGAGAAACTCGACGGTTTTGCGACCAGGTTTGACACCGGGTATAAATCCCCCGTTCTTTTTCATATCTTCCGCCATCTGAGAGGGGTTGATGGTGATAGCGGTGTAAAAGTAAGTAAAGAGGATGACCATCACGGCAAAGGTAAAGTTATACCAAAAGCCTGTTAGATTGGAGAAGGCTGCGGCGAAACCGGTGAGGGCTTCTGAATCAGCAAAGCCGGCAATCGTGATGGGCACAAACATTAGAGCCTGGGCAAAGATGATCGGCATAACGCCGGCAGAGTTGACTTTAAGCGGGATGTACTGACGCACACCACCGTATTGCTTGTTTCCCACGATGCGCTTGGCATACTGCACCGGGATCTTTCGCGTACCCTGAACCAACAGGATGACCCCGACAAAGACAAAGAAAAGGATGATCATCTCCACAAGGAATGCTACAAGTCCTCCTCCGGCCTCTTCCAGTCGTGAGATAAATTCAGCGAAAAGAGCATAAGGCAGGCGGGCGATGATACCGATCATAATGATCAGGGAGATACCATTTCCGATACCGCGGTCGGTGATGCGCTCACCCAGCCACATAATAAACATGGATCCGGCTGTCAGTATGACCACCGAGGAGATCCAGAAAAAAGAGCCTTTCAGGACAAAAGCCGTCTCCGGAAGTTGCACCTGCAGGTTTTTCAGATAACCGGGGGCCTGAATGATCAGGATGGCCACGGTCAGGTAACGGGTAATCTGGTTGATCTTTCTCCGACCGCTTTCCCCTTCACGCTGAAGACGCTGAAAATAGGGAACGGCAATTCCCAACAACTGGACAACAATAGAGGCCGAGATGTAGGGCATGATTCCCAGCGAGAAAATGGATGCGCGGGCAAAGGCGCCTCCCGAAAACATGTTGAGCAAGCCCAATACACCTTCGGATGTTTGCTGCTGCAGGGCATCCAGCTGTCCCGGATCAACACCGGGTAGTACAATGAAGCTCCCCAGGCGATAAATGACCAGTATCCCCAATGTGAAGAGGATACGTTGCCTGAGGTCTTCAATTTTCCAAATATTCTTAATGGTATCTATTAATCCCCTCATTATAAGCTTATAATTTTACGGCGGTTCCTTGAACAGATTCAATGGCCTCTTGGGCAGACTGAGAAAAAGCGTGAGCCTGAACTTCGAGCTTTACCGTGAGCTCGCCTTTGCCCAGGATCTTAATGGGTTGGCCTTTGCGGGCCAGGCCATGGTTGTACATGGTTTCGGGATCCACTTTTTCCAGGCCTTTCTCTTGGGCCAGACGTTCAAGCGTTGCCAGATTGACGATATTGTATTCTTTCCGGTTTATATTGAAAAAACCATACTTGGGAATCCTGCGGTAAAGAGGCATTTGCCCGCCTTCAAAACCCAGTTTCCTGCTGTAACCGCTTCTTGACTGGGCGCCCTTGTTACCGCGGGTGGCTGTGCCACCTTTGCCCGAGCCTTCACCACGTCCCTTGCGGGTCTTATTCTTTGTCGAATGGGGTGCGGGTTTTATTCTGCTTAAATCCATATCTTTTTCTGATTTTATGATATTTCCTCAACCTTTAATAAATGCGATACTTTATCGATCATTCCCTTGATCTGGGGAGTGTCTTCCACTTCTACCGTGTTGTTCATCTTCTTGATCCCCAGAGCCGTCAAGGTTTTTTTCTGTCGCTTGGTGCTGCCGATCTGGCTCCTGATCTGCGTTATTTTATATTTGGCCATGGTCTTGTGTTTTATACTATCCGTTAAATACTTTTTCCAGACTCACATTTCTTTGTTCGGCGATGGTATAGGCATCCCTCATATCCAACAGGGCGTTAATGGTGGCTTTCACCTGGTTGTGGGGGTTACTGGATCCTTTGGATTTGCCCAGCACGTCTTTTACGCCCACACTCTCCAGTACAATACGCATTGCACCGCCGGCCTTCACACCGGTACCACCAGCGGCTGGTTTCATAAAGATCTGTGCACCCGAATATCGATATTCAATCTCATGGGGGACAGTACCGCGTAAGAGAGGTACCTTCACCAGGTTTTTCTTGGCGGCCTCCACCCCTTTAGCAATGGCTGTGGTGACCTCCTTGGCTTTGCCCAGGCCATATCCTACGATGCCATTCTCATTGCCCACGACGACCAGGGCAGTAAAACCAAACTGACGACCCCCCTTGGTGACCTTGGTTACCCTTTTGATGCTCACCAGGCGGTCTTTTAGTTCTAAATCACTGGTTTTAACTTTCTTGATATTGGTATCTTTCGACATAGTCATTATAGTTTAAGTCCTTCCTTTCTTGCTGCTTCGGCCAATTGTCTGACACGACCATGATAACGGTAGCCATTGCGGTCAAGCACCGCATGGTTGATATTATGTTCCAGGGCACGCTGAGCGGCAAACTTCCCGACCAGAGCAGCCTGATCCGACTTGTTGCTGTTCTCCGCCTGTTCGGCCACTTCCTTATTGCGTGTGGAATAGGCCATCAGGGTCTTCCCCTTTTCATCATCGATCATCTGAACATAAATATGTCTGTTGCTACGGAAGACACTCATCCGTGGCCTTTCGGCAGTACCGCTGATCTTTTTTCTGACTCGCTTTTTTATTCTGAACCTTCGTTCTTTCTTTGTTAAGGCCATGACTTTAATTTTTAGATTGTTTTTATACGTTTCCAGCTTTACCGGCTTTGCGTCGGATCCACTCATCTACATACCGGATACCTTTGGCTTTGTAGGGTTCGGGTGGCCGGATGGCGCGGATCTTGGCAGCCACCTCCCCAAGTAGTTCCTTATCATGGCTGGTTAAGGTAACTTTTGGATTTTTTCTCCGCTCGGTCTTAGATTCCACTTTCACTTCGTCGGGCACTTCGAAGTGGATATCGTGGGAATATCCCACGCTCATTTCCAGAATCTGCCCTTTGGCTTCGGCCCGGTAACCCACGCCAAAGAATTCCAGGGTAATGCTATACCCCTCGGCGACACCAACCACCATGTTGTTGACCAGTGCGCGGGACAATCCATGAAGGGCTCTTACTTTTTTGACCTCGCTTTTGCGGGACAAGACCACCTGACCGTCGTTCACCTCAACGTTAATCGAGGGTACGATGATTCGGGATATCTCCCCTTTGGGGCCCTTCACGTGGACCTCGTTGTTATCGTCGACCTTTACTTCGACGCCTGATGGTATTTGAATGGGTTGTAAACCTATACGTGACATTGATCTTCCTCCTTTTTAATGTACATAACACAAGACTTCGCCGCCAACATTCATCTTGCGTGCATCTTTATCGGTCAACACGCCCCTTGATGTAGACATGATGGCTATCCCAAGGCCGTTGAGTACCCTTGGGATATCGTTGGTATCCACATATTTCCTTAATCCGGGCCGGCTTACTCGCCGCATCATATGGATGGCAGGATCTTTGGTTTTGGGATGATATTTTAAGGCAATCTTAATCACATCCTGCACCTGACCTTTCTCAAACTTGTAGCTCAGTATATATCCCTGTTCATGCAATATCTTGGTCATGTTTTTCTTCAGATTGGATGCCGGTATCTCCACTACTTTATGCCCGGCCATCTGAGCATTGCGTATTCTTGTCAGGTAATCTGCGATGGAATCTGTAACCATGATTCTATATCTCCTTTTATTGTTTACCAACTTGCTTTCTTCACTCCGGGTATGAGTCCTTTGGAGGCCATTTCCCTGAATGTGATGCGGCTGACACCAAACTGTCTCATATAGCCTCTGGGCCTGCCTGTAATCTGGCAACGGTTATGCAGCCGCACGGGGCTTGAGTTCCTGGGCAAACGGCTTAATCCTATATAGTCGCCTTCAGCTTTGAGCTTGGCGCGTTTCTTTGCGTATTTATCGACCATTTTTCTTCTTTTCTTCTCTCTGGCCTTCATTGACTCTTTTGACATATCTTACTGCTTTTTTAGATTTTTAAAAGGCATTCCGAATGCACGCAACAAGGCATACCCTTCTTCATCGGTAGGTGCGTTGGTGACAAAGACCGCCTCCAGCCCCATTATCTTATGCACCTTATCCATATTGACTTCGGGGAAAATAATCTGTTCCTCCAGTCCAAGCGAATAATTTCCACGGCCGTCGAAGTTGCTTTCCACTCCGTTAAAATCTTTCACCCGGGGCAGGGCAACGCTGATCAAACGCTCGAGGAATTCGTACATCCGCTCGCGGCGCAGGGTTACCTTCACACCAATGGGGGTATCTTCGCGGAGTTTAAAATTGGAGATGGCCTTCTTGGAAAAGGTCTTAACAGACTGCTGTCCGGCGATCAGGGTTAACTCTTCCTGCGCGGATTCGATGAGTTTCTTGTCCATCACGGCTTCTCCTACCCCACGGTTCAAGACGATCTTCTCAAGCTTGGGAACTTGCATGAACGACTTATACTTGAACTCCTTCATGAGGGCAGGTACGATTTCTTCGTGATATCTTTTCTTAAGTAGCGGTTGATAGTCCATTATTTAATCTCCTCCCCTGATTTTTTTGAATAACGCACAAGTTTACCGTTCTTATCCAGTTTCCTTCCAACGCGGGTGGGCTCGCCGCTTGAGGGATCGACCACCATCAGGTTGGAAATATGCACGGGGGCTTCCTTCTGGATGATACCACCCTGCGGGTTATCGGAGTTGGGTTTGGTGTGCTTGCTCACCATGTTGATCCCTTCCACCAGAGCCCGGTACTGCTTGGGATAAACCTCCAGCACACGACCCTGCTGACCCCGACCTTCGCCGGCGTTCAAGTAAACCGTATCTCCTTTTTTAATATGTATCTTTCTCTTTTTCTGCATGGTCCGTTGATTTATAGTACTTCAGGTGCTAAAGAAATGATCTTCATGTAATTGGATCTCAGCTCGCGGGGTATGGGTCCAAAAATACGTGTACCCCGAATCTCGTTCTGGTTGGTCACCAGCACGCAGGCGTTGTTATCGAAACGAATGTAAGAGCCGTCAGCTCTCCTGACTTCCTTCCTGGTCCGGACAATAACAGCCCGGCTAACGGTTCCCTTTTTCATTTCAGACGAAGGCAACGCGCTTCTGACGCTGACAACCACGGTATCACCTACCGAGGCATACCGGCGACCACTACCCCCGAGAACCCGAATAACTTTGACCACTTTCGCGCCGCTATTATCAGCAACATTCAGTTTACTCTCTTGTTGTACCATTGTATTCTATTTAACTCTTTCAATAATTTCAACTAATCTCCAACGCTTCCGCTTGCTCAGGGGACGGGTCTCCATGATGCGTACGGTGTCACCCTCATTGCAATCATTGGTCTCGTCGTGAGCCAGGAACTTGGAACGTCGGTTGATAAATTTGGCATATTTGGAGTGCTTGACTTTTCGGTTGACGACCACAGTTATGGCTTTATCCATCTTGTTGCTGACCACGACACCAACTTTTTCTTTCCGTAGGTTTCTCTTTTCCATTGTAATGGGTTCTTATTGGTTTTCTTTATCCTTACCTTGTTTTAGCCGCATGTTCAACTCAGTCTTAAGCCTGGCCACATTCTTACGGGCCGCATTGATCTTGTTAGGATTATCCAGTGGAGATACGGCATGATTCAGCTTCAGCTGTATGAGGTGAGCCTGTTCTGTATCCAGCCGTTCCTCTATCTCCTTGTTGGTAAATTCACGTATTTCTGAAGGTTTCATTGTACTTCAATTGATTTATTCCACATAGTCGCGTCGGACAACAAACTTGGTCTTGATGGGCAATTTTTGTGCCGCCAGGCGGAGGGCTTCTTGTGCAACCCGCTTAGGGATACCTTCGGCTTCGATCAGCATACGCCCGGGTTTGACAGGGGCCACGAATCCTTCAGGATCGCCCTTTCCTTTACCCATTCGTACTTCAGCAGGCTTACTGGTGACAGGCTTGTCGGGGAAAATGCGGATCCAGATCTGACCTTCCCTCTTCATATAACGTGTCATGGCCTGTCTGGCCGCCTCGATCTGCTTCTGGGTGATCCATGCCTGCTGCATGGCTTTGATGCCAAATGAACCAAACGCCAATTGGGTACCCTTCTGGGCATTGCCTTTCATTCGGCCCTTCTGTTGCCTTCTAAATTTGGTTTTCTTAGGCTGTAACATGAGTTCCGTAGTTTATATTATTTTCGTTTTCTTCTGCCTTTAGATTTGGATCCCTTGCCAGTGCTGCTGCCTGTAACAGGCGTCAGGTCGACGTCACCAAAGATCTCGCCTTTGAAGATCCAGACTTTGATGCCAATGAGACCCACTTTGGTGAGGGCTTCACCCAGGGCATAATCGATATCGGCACGCAGGGTGTGCAAAGGGGTACGCCCTTCTTTATAGACCTCGGTACGAGCCATCTCGGCGCCGCTCAGGCGACCGGAGATCTGTACCTTGATGCCTTCAGCTCCCAGACGCATGGACGATGACACGGCCATCTTGATGGCTCGGCGGTAGGAGATCATCCCTTCAATCTGTCGGGCGATGCCATTGGCCACCAACGCGGCATCCAATTCGGGACGTTTGACTTCAAAGATGTTGATCTGCACCTCTTTTTTGGTCAGCTTTTTCAGCTCCTCTTTCAGCTTGTCAACTTCTTTTCCGCCTTTTCCAATGATAATGCCAGGTCGGGCTGTATGAATGGTAATGGTGATCAGTTTGAGCGTGCGCTCGATGATAATTTTGGAAATACTGGCCTTTGCCAGACGTGCATGCAAATACTTGCGGATCTTATCGTCTTCGATGAGCTTATCCGTATAGTCCTTGCCACCGTACCAGTTCGATTCCCAGCCTTTTATGATTCCAAGCCTGTTGCTTATTGGATTAACTTTTTGTCCCATCTATTATCGATTATTTTTGTGTATCGTTAGTAGTTTCTTCGGTCTTCTGGGATTCCTTGGAGACCTTTGCTTTATGTTTGGCATCGTTCATATCTTCAAGATGCAGCGTCACATGGTTGGAGCGTTTGCGGATCAGGTGGGCCCGGCCCATGGCTTCAGGACGAATGCGTTTGAGAGTCCGGGCTTTGTCTACACGAACGTCGCGTACAACCAGGTGGCTGTCTTCAATGCGAACCCCTTCGTTCTTATTTTGCCAGTTTGCTATGGCAGACAATACCAGTTTTTCCATGTCATTGGAGGCATTTTTAGGGCTGAACCTCAAAATATCAAGGGCCTTATTTACCTCCTTGCCCCGGATCTGATCGGCCACCAGGCGCATCTTACGGGGTGAGGTGGGGCAACCCTTCAATACAGCAAAATATTGTTGTTTCTTTTCTTCCTTTCTTTGTTCCGCTCTTTTGCGTTTTCGTGCACCCATTATGTGTAATTTTTCGGATTAATTATTTCTTCTTAGTAGGATGACCTTTGTACTGGCGGGATGGAGCGAATTCTCCAAGTTTGTGTCCCACCATGTTCTCGGTCACGTACACCGGGATGAACTTGTTGCCATTGTGTACGGCTATGGTATGACCCACAAAATCCGGGGTGATCATGGATCGTCTTGACCAGGTCTTCACAACTTTCTTCCTGCCTGATTCATTCATCTCCATGATCCGCTTTTCGAGTTTAAACTCTACAAATGGTCCTTTTTTTAGTGAACGACTCATATGATAATCAGATTATTCGTTTATTTCTTACGTTTCTTTCTTCGCTCTACAATGTAGCGATTGGACATTTTTTTCTTCTTCCTGGTTTTGTAACCTTTAGCGGGTACGCCGTTTCTTGAACGGGGGATGCCGCCTGAGGCACGTCCTTCGCCGCCGCCCATGGGGTGATCAATGGGGTTCATGGCTACGCCTCTGACGCGGGGTCTGCGGCCTCGCCAACGGCTTCTACCGGCTTTGCCGGAGGAGACGATGATGTGGTCGGAATTGGAAACCGTACCGATGGTAGCTTTGCAGGTTGTCAGAACCATGCGTGTTTCACCGGAAGGCAGCTTGATATTAGCATAACGGCCTTCACGGGAAGTGAGCTGTCCGTAGGTGCCTGCACTCCTGGCCAGAACACCGCCATTACCGGGCCGCAGCTCGATATTATGCACGATGGTACCCAGGGGTATATCCGAAAGATAGAGGCTGTTGCCTACTTCCGGGGTGGCTTCCTTGCCCGACATTACGGTTTGCCCAACTTTGAGCCCGTTGGGGGCCAGCATGTAACGCTTCTCGCCATCTTCATAGCTGACCAGCGCAATGCGTGCCGAACGGTTGGGATCATACTCGATGCTCTTGACAGTGGCTTTCATCCCTTCCTTATCGCGGCGGAAATCAACCACCCTGTAACGCTGCTTATGACCCCCGCCTCGGTAACGGATCGTCATCCTTCCCTTACTGTTGCGGCCTCCGCTGCTCTTCATGGGACGCAACAGCGACTTCTCAGGCGTGCTCCTGGTAACGGTATCAAAAGCACTGACCATCTTATGTCTTTGACCGGGTGTTACTGGTTTGAGTTTTCTTACTGCCATAACTTATAATTTCCTATATGTTGCTGTAAAAATCGATGCTGTCGCCCTCGGTGAGGGTCACAACCGCCTTTTTAAAACTATTTTCATTGCCCTTTATGATGCCGGCCCGGGTGTAACGGCTCCTTGCTTTCCCCCTGTACCGAAGGGTATTGACCTTTTCGACGGTCACCCCGTACATCTCCTCAACGGCCTTTCGGATCTGTATCTTGTTCGCCTTCATGTGGACGACGAAACCATACTGGTTGAGATCTTCACCCGCTTCGGTCATCTTCTCGGTGATGATGGGCTTGATTAATATGTCGTTTGCTCCTGCCATATGCTTATGCGCTTAAATGTTTTTCTAATGTTTCGAGCGACCCTTCAAAAAATATGACAGCCTTGGCGTTCAGGATGTCATATGTATTCAGCTGATCCACCGCTACCAGGCGTACATCGGGTATGTTCCTGGCCGAGCGGTACAGGTTCTGATTGGGCTTATCCAGTACCATCAGTAGTTTTTGATCGCCCACACCCAGTTTTTTCCTAACCTCTACAAAATTTCTTGTCTTGGGCTGCTCCAGATCAAAGCTTTCCATAATCTTGACAGCTTGATCTTTCGCTTTATAGCTCAGTGCAGAACGACGAGCCAGTTTTTTGACCTTCCGGTTCAGTTTGAAGTCATAATCCCTGGGCCGGGGGCCAAACACACGGCCACCGCCACGGTAAATAGGATTCTTGATACTTCCGGCTCTGGCTGTACCGGTTCCTTTCTGACGCTTTATTTTACGTGTACTACCGGTTATTTCGCCCCTCTCCTTGGCTTTATGGGTGCCTCTTCGCTTGGCAGCCATATAGTGCTTAACATCCAGATAGATGGCGTGATCATTGGGCTCGATGCCAAAGATCTGATCATTCAGTTGGGCTTTCTTTCCGGTGTCTTCGCCTGATGTATTTAATACGGGTAACTCCATCACTTCTCAATAATTAAATATGAACCTTTATGACCCGGTACGGATCCTTTCACTAACAACAGATTCTGCTCGGGCATAATCTTAATTACCTCCAGGTCGATAACCTTTACTTTTTTTCCTCCGGTTCGGCCGGCCATTCGCATTCCTTTAAAAACCCTTGAGGGGTCAGAAGAGCCACCTACCGAACCGGGCGCGCGTTCCTGATCGGCCTGACCGTGTGTTCGTCCTCCAACTCCACTAAATCCATGACGCTTCACAACACCCTGGAATCCTTTCCCTTTGGAAAGGCCTGCCACATCCACT
>P_1C_Sed_2_UnCtyDRAFT_1000563_pt1 | contig 11175 bp, 6 predicted proteins | sample Pon1CUnioCityCA_4_FD_10229 | JGI IMG/M metagenome (IMG submission 10229) | reverse complement strand
TGGGCACATAGTGGCGGGTTTCATAGGGAAGCTGGTCTTTGTTCACCAGGCACCAGTAGTTGTCGCAGCCGTTCTGGCGGAGCTCGCGGGCCACCCGGACTTCCCCGCAGTTGTAGGCCGCGGCCGCCAGGTGCCAGTCGCCGAAAATGTCATAAAGGTCGGTAAGATAGTCCATGGCCGCCCGGGTGCTTTTTACCGGGTCGTAGCGCTCGTCGATCCAGTAATTAATGGTGAGGTTGTAACGGCGTCCCGTGGGGTAGATGAACTGCCAGAGGCCCTTGGCGTTGGCGGGACTGACCGCACGGGGCTTGAACATGCTTTCGATCATGCAAAGGTAGAGCAGTTCTTCAGGAAGGCCCCTCCGGCGTATCTCCCGCATGATGATGTCTTCATAAAGGCCGGACCTTTTATAGCCGTAACGGAAAGAGGCGGGGGAGCGTTCTGAAAAGTATTTTATGTAGGCGCTTACATATTGGTTGAAAGGCAAGGAAAAGGCCCCTGATCCTCGGATACAGGCCTTTTGAGAAGTAAACGAAAAATCGGGTGAGGACAGCTTGCGCAGGACCTCGTTTAAAGGAAAGGACTTGTCCCATATATGGATGTCGTCCTCATAAACGGGGAAGACAAAAGACTCTTCCCAGCTCTCCGCGGGAGCCGGACCTTCGTCAAAAAGGGCCTCGTCTTCTAAGGGCGACCTGGAAAAGGAAGCGGGAGGAACAAGCAATGCAAAGACAAGCAATAAAAGCGCTCCCGCCCGTAATATATGTTTTCGGCAAGGCCCCCGCAAGGCCCTCGAAACCCCCCTCAATCTAATAGCCGCCATGATGCCTACCTCACCGACAACCGCATTAATTAAAGTCCGCTTCCGCTTTCTTGCCCTTTGCCTTGTCTCGATGCAAAAACATGTCCTGTGAACAAGACCGAGGCTTGGCATATCACAGTTTGAACAGTCATGTTAACGGGCAAAAACCGATACAAATATAATTTAAAGCACGACTGCCTCGAAGTCAATATGACTTTGGACCCAAACGGTTTTTCACGGATACGCCGGGCATTGGTCCGGCAAAAACGGCGCGGCCGGAGTTTTGTCAAAAGCTTTTCGGTACATAAAAAACTGTAGTTCGGGCGACTTTAGACGCGACTTATAAACTTTGCTGTTGTCCGCCGCCGTAAACAGGCTTAATCCTGACTGGCCTTAAAAAACGGGGGAACATTGCCGGCCTTTCGGGCTTTTTCTTACCATCTTATTTCAAAGAGGGTTTTGGGCGCTCCTTCCCAGCACTTTTCTATTATGTCTACTTTGACGGGATCGGAGGAGTTCAATTCGGCGAGTCTTTCCAGCATTCCTCCCAGATGATAGGCATAGGCCTTGTCCGCTTCCCCTCCGAAAGACACATTGAAAACAACATGGAGTACCCTGTCTTCCTGTTTTTTCAGCTCGACGATGTCGAAGTTGGCCAGGTTACCCTGGATAATTGTAAACCTGCGGACGGCCTCATAAGGGTCTCCCTCGCTGACCAGGTTCTTGTAGACCTTGGTAAGTCCTTCCACGCTCAACCTTCCCCAATTCCAGGCGGCCTTTACGTCTCCCTTGGCCATCAGCTTGAACACGGCAAGTCCCATGCGCTTGTAAGACTCGAGCGGATACCAACTGCTGGGCAATATCATCTCGTTTACCAGCTTCCACTCTTCGTCCGTAAGGTACTCGTCCCAGTCCAGTTCCCGGTTGGCTTTTATCATCCGCACGTACTCGGAAAAAATCGTACCTTTGACCTTTTTCTCCATAAACCGTTCCCCTTCCTTTAGCCGAGCGGTTATGTTTTGCTCTTTTTTGACGCAATGTCTCTGCTTTGGCCGGACTCTCCATTCTCCAGGGTAAATTGAGAAAGAATTTCGCGCAAGGAGTCGGAAAGCCCGCGAAGCTTTTCGACAGTCTCCGTCATCTCGTCCACTTCGCCCCGGTTGTCGTCCGCCACTTGCTTGATCCTGTCAACTTCGTTTCTGGCCTGTTCCGTACTCTTCAACTGCTCGGACTGGGACTGGTTAATGTAGTTGGTGATCTCGGCGATGTGCTCGATGGACTGGGTTATCTGCCTGCTGCCCTGAAGCTGTTCATGGGTGGCCCTCTTGACCTGGTTGGTCACGTCCTCCATCTGGGACGCCGAAGCTGTAATCATGTCTCCGGTCTTGGTCTGTTCCTGGGTGGCGTGGGCCACCTGGCTTATAAGTGAGTTTACGCCGTCCATGAAGTCCATGACGTTCTTCGAGCGCCTGGCCTGGTCGGTGGCCGCGTCGGCCATGCTTCGGCTCTGCTCGAGGCCCTGCCTGACGCTCTCCCGTATCTGGCCCAGGGCCTCGCCGGCCTGTTCGGAAAGCTGGACGCCCCTGGTCACCGACTCCTGTCCTTCCCGGACCCGCTCGACCGCTTTGTTGGAGTCCTCCTGTACGCCGGTGATAAGCTCAGCGATCTCCTTGGTGCTGGACGCCGTCCGTTCGGCCAGGTCCTTTATCTCGTCGGCGACAACGGCAAACCCCCTGCCCTCTTCACCGGCCTGGGCGGCGATAATAGCGGCGTTCAAGGCCAGCAGATTGGTCTCTTCGGTCACGTCCTCGATGACGGTCAGGACGTTGCCGATCTCGCGGGCGCGGCCGCCGAGCCTGGTGATGACCTCGGAGACGCTCTGCGAAGTGCGCTTGATCTTGTCGATTCCGTCAATGGTCAAGCTGACCGAACGGGCGCCCTGTTCGGCGTCGTTCGAGATTTTCTCGGAAAGCGAAGCGGTCTGCCTCGAGCTCTGGCTTACCATTTCGTTGAACTTTTCCATCTCCTGCAAGGACGACATGGCCTCCTGCGACTGCTCGGAAAGATATCGGACGTTCCTGGCCATCTCCTTTATGGACGAGTTCATCTGTTGAATGGACGAGCTGGTGTCCATTACCGACCCCGCCAGGGTCTCCACGTTTCCGTTGACCTCTTCGATGGTTGCCTGGACCTCGACGATGGAGGAGCTCGACTGCTCCGCTGAAGACGCTAAAGTCTGGACAAGGTCGGCAATGGAACGGACGCTGTTTCTCATCTCGTCCATGGAGGCCGCGGTATCGTCCACCGATTTCACCTGGGTCTGGGAACCTTGCGAGACAGCGTCGGACTGGGACTTGATGGACTCGGCAGCGTCGTCCAGGGCGCGGGTGGCATCGTTGACCCTGCCGATCAAGTCCCGCAGTCCGAAGATGGCCCTCGCCAGGGCGCGTGACAAGACCCCGATTTCGTCCCGGGAAGTCACCGTCACGTTCCGGGACAGGTCTCCATGGGCCATGGCCCGCAGTGTGTTCATGAGCGAACCCAGGGGGTCGCGAATTTCCTCGGCCACCAGTTTGCCGAAGTAAAGGGCCACCAGGAAAACGACGATGATTACGCCCATGACGAGACGGTACATGGCGTATACCGGACTTTTCCACCGGAAGCTGGGGACCATTACCAACAGATCGGAGTTTTGAAAAGGATGGTGGACCACGGCGTACTCGGACCCGAAAAAAAGGCCTTTGCGGACTACAACGGAGTATACGCGGGTCCCGATGGTCCGGATGCTGGGCCGGCTTAAAGACAATGACCAGCCGGGCCCTTGTTTTATTTCGCCAAGCAGGCCCTGAAAATGGGGAGGCACTTCATTTTTCAAAAGGTTCCCACCGTCCTTGTTGAAAAGCAGTATGCGGGCCACCTCGTCTTTGTCCCTGCCGGACTTGGAAATCCTTATTTTGTTTAAAGCGCTTTCAAGTTCGGTGGCGTGTTTTTCAATAAAAGACCCTTCCACTTCGCCGAGCTTTTCCCGTACCCTGTTCTGATACTCTTCTCCGATCTGGAGTTGGAAACCCTGGTTGGCCGCGCTGAAACCGGCCACAGCCGTCAGAATCACCGACACCATTGCCAGACTGACTACTGCTCCCTGAAACTTGGTCCGCATGCCGACCTCGAAAAAGGGGTGCTTGCGCGTCCTGGACTCGTCTTCCAAAAGAAGCTCGGGGTGCTTTTCCAAAAGTTCCTTTTGAAAGCCGGCAAGAATTTTTCGGCTGGTGTAAAACTGGAGCACCGATATAAGAGAGCCGGTGGAAAATATCCCGATGTAGAGGATGAGCAGTTGACGGACAGAAAAGACATAGAAAATGTTCAGGCCGACAAGGGCGGCCACAGTACCGATAATGTAAAATAATACCGACCAGGCCGCGGTGCGGTAGGGAAGTATTTCCGTGGCTATCAGCGCGGCGCGGGCCTCTTTCTTTTTCACTTCGGCGTCTGCGCGGCGTAGGTAGTCCTGTGCGGGAACGATGATCCTGATGACCACAAAATAATGTGCCAGCACAAAGACCGCGCTGATGCCGCCCAGGTAGGCGAAATTGAACACTATGTACATGGGGTCCCGCTGGAAATCGGGGACCAGGTTTTTAAGGTCTATTCCGGTAATGGCGCCGATAAAAATGAGCAGTATGGGCATTCCTACCACGTTGGTCAAGGTGATGGCCCATCTTAAGTCGCTGCGAAGTTTTTTGGCTTGTGCTTCCCGCTCGCTTACGGGCATGTTTTTTCTCCGCCCTTATTGATTCAGTATCCAGAGCAAAACGGCCCCTGATATTAGAGCTTCACAGACCACGGCAAGAGACGCTGCCGCTATCATGATTTTTTTTCTGTCTCCTAAAAAGCGGGCCAGTACCGCCCCTGCGGCCACGCCGCAAACGATGGCGAGCAGTACTGGGGTATTGCCCACCAAAAGCCAGTCATAAGGATTTTCGTACATCATTTCGACGGGTTCTAAGAACATGATTTCGCCGAGATATATGAGGGTCGCGATGATAACGCCGAAATAGTTCGCCGACTGGACGCGGGGAGGGATGTAGAAGTCCTCCAGAAAATTGGACACAATCGAAAAAATGGTCCAGAAGATCAGGAGTGTCACCAGACACACGTTTATTTCAAAAAATCCGGGCGTAAGCCACTCGGTGATTTTCATTTTTTACATCTCCCCTGTCAGCTCATTGTTTCCCGTTCTCTCTATTTTCAGGTTGAGTTCTTTCTCAAGACTGTCTACGAGCAGGCCCTCCATCTCCTCCCCCTTGACGGGCCCTTTCTCGCGAAAAACCGACGTTACCGGCTTGTCGGGAATTCCGCAGGGCACGATTAAATCGAAGGCCTCGAGTTGGGGGTCCAGGTTAACGGCGAGTCCGTGTGAAGTTACTCGGTCTTCGACACGGACACCCACGGCCGCTATCTTTGCGCCTCGTACCCAGACTCCAGGATATGACGGATCAAGCTGTGCGGGCAAATCCAATTCCCTGAGCGCCTCGAGCACCGCCTCCTGCAGCTTTCCCATGTATCTTTTTACGGAAAGCCTCAGTCTTTTCAGATCCAGGACCAGGTAACATACCATCTGTCCGGGGCCATGATACGTCGCTTTTCCGCCTCTGTCCACCTGGATTACCCGGATGCCTTGTTTTTCCAGGTCTTCGTACTCGGTACGGACCCATGACCTTCCTTCGTCTCCCTTTAATGAGTATCCCAGGGTGATGGTGGGAGGATGTTCCAGAAAAAACAGGCGCGCCGGTCCGCCGTCTCTTACATCTTTTTTGGCCTCTTCCTGAAGACGCATCGCCTCCCGGTACTCGATACGACCCAGGTCGTACCGCAGAGCTCTATCGTAATACTGCATTTTCCGCTCCGCCGATTCCACTTCCAGTCCTCTTACATGTTACATGGTCTTCGCAAAGTCTTCCGGCTTGATGCGCCTCTCGGCCAGGACTACGGGAAGCTCGATGACTATCTTAGTGCCCACGGGCTCGTTGTCCATGATCCTTATGTATCCGTAATGGTCGGAGATGATCCTCTGCACTATGGTGAGCCCCAGTCCCGACCCTTCCTGCTTGGTCGAGTAATAGGGCTCGAAAAGACGTTCTTTCAAGTGGGCGGGAATTCCGCATCCGGTGTCCCGTATTTCGATCCTGACCACTTGTATCTGCTGGTTGTAGGCAGTCTCGATGACCACCTCTCCGCTTCCGTTTATGCTGGCCACCGCGTTGTCAACCAGGTTTATCAAAACACGTTTCATCTGTTCCCGGTCAAGCTCCAGCTCGGGCAACTTTTCGTCGAAGACGAGCCGGAAGTTAATGTCGGGATTCGAGTCCCGGTAGAGAGGAATGACCTCTTTAATGATCTCGTGGAGGTCCTCGGGAACGGGCCTGGTGGAAGGCAGCCTGGCAAAAAGGGAGAACTCGTTAACCAGGCGTTTGAGTTCGTCCACTTGCCTGATGATGGTGGTGATGCTCTCGGAAAATACCCCGGCCTCCTCGCCCTGGGCGATGTGGGAAAAACGTCTTTCCAGTCGCTGGGCGGAGAGCTTGATGGGCGTCAGCGGGTTTTTTATCTCGTGGGCAATGCGGCGGGCCACCTCTCTCCACGCCATGGCGCGGTGGGCCCGGATAAGGTCTGTCATGTCGTCGACCACCAGTACCAGCCCCAGGTTCCTGCCGCTGATGTCCCGAAGGCGGGACATGGTTATGAGGACCACAAAAGGCCTGTCTTCCCGTACCATGGTGACCTGGCGCTGTACCATTTCGCGGTCGGTGCTCGACAGCTCGTCAAGCAGGGAATCAAGCAACTGCGACTCTTCGGGGTTCAAGACCTCGTGCAACGGCATTCCCGGCTCGAGCCCCTTGCCGTCCCTGCCCATCATCTTGCGGGCGGAAGGATTGACAGTGGAAAGACGGTTGTCGGAATCCACGGAGATCACGCCGGCGCCGATATGGGCCAGCACCGTCTCCATGTATCTTCTTCTTTGATCGAGCTCCTCGTTGATCTCGCGGAGACTCTTATAGGCCTGGTCGCGCTCGTTCCTGCTTTTCTGGATGTCCTCCGTCATGCGGTTGAAGGAATAGAGGACACGCGACATCTCGTCGTCCCGTACCTTGCCCACGTCGATACGGTAGTCCAGGTTACCGGAAGCCACGTTGTCAGTGCCCTCTGAAAGAAGCTGAATAGGCTCGGTAATCCCCTTGGCCATGTAAAAGCCGAACCATACCGCCAGAAAAATGACGAGCAAAGTCACAAAAACCAGCAGAAGAAAATAGGACACCTTGATGGGAAGCTCCATCTTCTGGAGCGTGGTGTAGTCCTTCATGACGGCCTCGGCCTTCTGGCCCACCATGAGGTTGTCCCAGACCTCCTGCTCGACCCAGGGGATCATTTTACCCACCACAACGGCACCCACTATCTCCGTTTTTTCACCGGTACGGCGAGGGACAGGATAAAAAGAATAAATGATGGCGCGGCGCTCCGAAATGGACTCGGGAGGATTGTAACCCTTTTCCCCCGACAATACCTTCTCTATGTTGGATGAAGGAAATTTCGGCAAAGAAAGGTCTTTCTGGCGGGAGACCAGAAGACGGTTCCCCTGTTCATCGTATACCGCGATCATCTCCAGATTGTACTCGAGACGCTTGTATTCCATAAAGTTGGAAAGCTGCTCCAGGGGGGACGGGACCTGCGGGACCGCAGTGTCGCCGCTTATCGGCGCCGTCTTCTCTTTTATGTCCTCTGACGGGTCTTCCAGACCCACGGAAGCGCCGTCTTCAGCCTCGAAGGTTGCGGACGGGCCCTCATCAGAGGGGCCCGCTTTTCCGTCCTCTCCGCTTTCTTTCCGGGAGCCGCTGTCTTCTGCGCCGGAGTCTGTCTTAAGGACTGTGCTTCCCGATTCGACTTCCGCCTCTTCCGGCCCTTTTTCGCTTTTTTCCTTTTGTTTTTCCTTCTTTTCTTCTTCGCCGGTCAGGACGTTTATCCAGCCTCTTTCCAGGAGCGCCCGGGAGAGTTCCTTTGCAAAATGAAGCCCCTGTTCTCCCTCGGAGTTGTAGTTTTCTTCCAGTACCTCATTGGTTATCTCCGAGGTCCGGTCAGCAGAAGATATTGCCGATTTCGACATCTCGACCACATTCAGAACGTGGGGCTCGTAAAGATGCTCGATGGAAGTGTTGAGAATAAAAGTGGACAAAATGAACAACACGGTCGCCGGGCCCAGAGTGAGCATCATAAAGGCCATGATAAGGCGCATCCTGATCTTCGAACCCAGCACTCCCCTTCTTCTTTCAAAGAAGAACTTGACCACGTTTCTGACGATCAGAAAGAGAAGGATAAGGGTGAGAACGAGAAGGAGGGCCCACACCGCAAAGGTGAAAAAGTGGATGACAAAGGGCTCCATCAAGGTGCTCTCGCGGGCCACTTCCGAAAAGTGATAGGCCACGTAAACCATGCCCGCGACCAGAAGGGCGGTGACCAGAATGGCGATCCTCTCCCGCCGCCGTCGCTTTAAATCTTTAAGCTCCGCGTCCTGTATCTTCTTTTGTGTGCTGGATTCCCGGTCCATTTAATCAAAATAGTAGCATAACGGTATAGGGGTAACAATAGAACCAAGCCGTGCAAAAAAGCACGAGCGTCCCCCGAAATAACCGTACGGACCGCCCGCAACTCTCATGATTACTTCGTTGTTTTTCAAATCCGCATGGGCATGATAACGCAGGTGTACTGCGGGTCTTCAGCGATGCTGATCACAGCGGGAGACTGCTCGTCGCGCAAATGGACAATCAGGTCCTCCGCCTTGGTCACGTTCATGATGTCCGCGAAATAACGGTCGTTAAAGGCCATGACCAACTGTTCGCCTTCATACTCGATCTTCAGCTCGGAGTAGGAAGTGCCGAAGTTNGGGTTCCTGCTTTCCATGGACAACTTGCCGTTGCTGAAGGTGAACTTTACCGCCCGGGCCTTTTCGTCCACCATGGTCGATGCCCGCCGTAAATGCTTTAACAACTCCTCGCACTTGATGACCGCTTTTTTGTCGCACCCCTCGATGATGACCCGATTATAATCGGGAAACTTGCCGTCTACCAGCCTCATGAAAACCACGGTGTCGTCAACGGAAAACGCCGCCATCTTCTCCTGCAAGGATACGCCCACCTCGCCTTCATGGTCTTCCAGAATCTTGGCGACCTCGCCCATGCCCTTTTTGGGAAGGATCACACCCTTGTCCAACTCCAACTCGGCGAGCTTGTCCGTCTGCCGGTCAATAAGCGCCAACCGGTGGCCGTCTGTGGTCACCATGCGAAAGCTGCCGGTTTCCTCGACCTTTTCGGTGTATATGCCGTTCAAGCTGAAACGCGAGTCCTCCCCCGCGGCAGCGTAAATGGTGCGGTTGACCATTCCCAAAAGCAAAGGCGCCGGGAAATTTATAAACTTATACTCCTCGACCTGCGGAATCTTGGGATAGTCTTCCGGAGAAAGTCCCATGAGCTCGAACCGGTCGTTTTCCGANTTCACTTCGATTCGGAAGTCTTCTCCGGACTCNAGATACACCGGACCCGGAGGAAGCTCCCGGATTATGTCGTAAAGCTTCCGGGCGCTCAAGGTTATGCTTCCCTCCTTCTGCACGTCTACCGGGCACATGTCCGAGATGGTGACTTCCAGGTCGGTGGCCACCACGTGCAGGCTGTCGCCTGCGGCCTTGAGCAAGGTGTTGCTCAAAATGGGCATGGCGTTTCTCTTCTCGACGATCCCCTGCACCTTGGCAAGACTTTTNAAAAAAGCTTCTCTTTCTATCACTATCTGCATTCAAATCCTCCTTACTTGGCCCGGGTTTTCAGTTCCCCACGCAAACCTGAAAATACCGGGAACAGCTCGAAATGCATAAGCTCGACTTTTCCTCTTCACTCTTAATATTATCTCTATCTTTTTATAAGAAAAGAGAAGTAATATCAAGCCCTGTTGGAAAGTGGACAAACCGGAACAGTCAAATCGGTTTTTATATAAGTCCAAGGGCTTGCGCATCTTGGTTTCTTTTTGGCTTCCCGTGCAAAAAAATGTGGAAAAACTCTGGAGAAGAAGCGCCTCTTTACCGAATAGCGTTTTCCACAGGCAGAGCACAGGGTTTTTATTAAGGTCTTCCACATCTTTTCTCCGGAATAAAGTATCGTCTTCTGCTATATATTGCGGACAAACTTGCTACGTCCGCTCTTATCAAAGACGGGCCCTGCGGTTGCCGTCTTGTTAAAAGTCTCTTTCACTTAGCTTTCTTTTCAGCGATTCCACGTGTTTGTTAAGTTCGAAGTCCGAGTTTTTGTCAATGCCTATTTTACGGCAGGAATGTATTACAGTCGAATGGTCCCTTCCCCCGAAGAAGGCGCCGATTTCGGGAAAGGACATCCTGCACATCTCCCGGCACAGATACATGGCAATCTGGCGGGGCAGGGCGTACTTTCGGTTTCGCTTTGCCGATTTGAGGTCGGAAACCTTTACCTTGTAAAAGCCGGCCACTGTTTTGCTCACGGCTTCAGGGGAGAGACGGGACTCATTGTCGTCGAGAACGGTGTGGATGATCTCTTCCGCCAAGGCCACGTTCATGGGCGCTCCGGAAAGTGAGGACAGTGCGGAAAGCCGTATCATGCTTCCTTCCAGCTTGCGGACGTTGGTCTTGATCTGTTCGGCAAGGAAGACCAGGACTTCTTCGGGCACTTCCAGTCGTTCCATCTCGGCCTTGTAGCGGAGGATGGCCAGCCTGGTCTCGAAGTCGGGAGGCTGGATATCAACGATGATGCCGCTTTCAAACCGGGAACGGAGCCTCTCTTCCAGGGTCTTCATTTCTTTGGGAAATTTGTCGGAAGTGATGATGATTTTTTTGCCGGCGGAGTAAAGGTCGTTAAAAGTGTAAAAGAACTCTTCCTGGGTCCTTTCTTTGCCGGCAAGTATCTCGATGTCGTCCATGAGCAGAACGTCGCAGTCCTTGCGGTAGAACTTGCGGAAACTGTCCATGTTTTCGCTTCTTATGGCCTGGATCATCTCGTTCATGAAGTTCTCCGCCTGAAGAAGTACGACGCGGCTGTCGGGCTTCTGAGCGTAGATTTCATGGCCGATGGCATGAAGAAGATGGGTCTTTCCCAGGCCCACGCCCCCGTAGATAAACAGGGGGTTGTAGTTTCTCGCTTTCTTTTCGGCCACCGCCCGGCAGGCGGCGTAGGCGAACTGGTTTGAAGAGCCGGTGACGTAGTTGTCAAAGGTGTATTTTCGGTTTAAGTCGGGCGGAGGCATTTTTGCGGCAGCGGCGGACTTTTTCGCGGCTTCTTTTCTTTTGCTTTCAAATTTTGGAGCAG
>P_1C_Sed_2_UnCtyDRAFT_1000562_pt1 | contig 11195 bp, 7 predicted proteins | sample Pon1CUnioCityCA_4_FD_10229 | JGI IMG/M metagenome (IMG submission 10229) | reverse complement strand
TTTTTTGATTAGCGACGTGCCGGGGTGCCGTGAAAATGTCATCAAGCTCAATTCGAATTATTTGGCCGGTATTGGTCGTGGCGGTCCTATTGGGGGGGCCCTGGGCGCCCACTGCTGCCCGGGCAAGTCTCACCCCGGCGGAAGTGCTTTCCGTCTGGGACCCGGCGACACCGGAACAATCGCCGGATTTTGCCATGGGCCTGCGCGATGGATGGTCTTATCATTACGGTGAGCCTGCTCCGGATTTGGATTCTCCCCGCGCGTTCCGGCAAAATCCGGAGGAGATCCTTGAATGGCGTTTGTGGGATTGGGGGGATCCCGCCGCCAATGTAGAGCACGCCAATTTTCTCTGGCTGAAAAACACCCTGCCGGAGGTGGAATATCCCGATAAGTCGCTCTTGATGGCCAATATCCAATGCGATGCGCTTGTCGTATTTTTAGATGGTGCGCCGGTTTACCGAAGCGGTTCTTTGGCGCCGCGGTGGTATCAGCAGCGCCCGGCCAACCGCCTGCACTGGGTTCCCGTGCCGGATGATGCGGCCGGCAAAAAACTGCATATCCTTTTTTTCAGCGCCCGGCCGGAAGCCCTTCCCCCTGGCGACCCCGTGATCCTATACGCATCACAATCGCAACTGATGCAGCACCTGCTCTCCGGGTCATGGCCTGGACAATCGCTCGGCTACCTGTTCCTGTTTGTCGGGGTATACGCCCTTTTTGCGCACCTGATGAGACGCCGCTACGGCCTTTCCTTTTCCCCTTGGTTCGCGTTCATGGCCATTTGCCTGGGGCTAAGCCAGCTGCTTTCAAGCAACGTCATGCTCATGTTTTCCGAGCATGCGGAATGGACTTATCATGCGGGGCTTCTGAGCACCCTGCTGTTTCCGATCGGTTTGTGGCGTTTCATCGAGATTTCCCTCGGCCCCGGATGGATGGGTCTTATCAGGCGATGCTGGCAGCTGCAGCTCGTTGTGGCCGCAGCCATCTGGCCCGCCCATTTTTTCGGATGGATACCGTTCGGAAATGTAAGCCAGCTTTTTGGAAACAGCGCCATCGCCCTCCAGCTCCTGGTGGGGGCGGGGGAAGGGCTGCGGCATGTGTTGCGCAGACAGGACGCCAAACGCGTGATTGCCGCAGCCCTGTTGATCTTTTCCGCAACAGGCATTTTCGATATTCTCAGCCATTCGCTGTCCCTGCCGCCGGGCATTGAATTATATCCCCTGGGCATACTGGTCCTGATCATCGTGCTGGCATGGGGGCAGGAGCGCGCCGCCGGTGAGGCGCAGCTGCAACTGCGCTTGCAAACCGACGCCTTAAAACAGCATCAGCAAAAGCTTGAACAAACGGTCGCAGAACGAACCACGGAACTTCGACTGGCCATGGATGCCGCTGAGGCGGCCAGCACTGCCAAGAGCAACTTTCTGGCCAATATGTCTCACGAACTGCGCACGCCGCTCAATGCCATTCTGGGATATGCGCAGTTGTTTCAGCGCGACGCAGCCCTGCCGGAAGACGGCAAAGAACGCGCCGGGATCATTCGCCAAAGCGGCGAACATCTGCTCATGCTCATCAATGATATTCTCGACATCGCGAAAATCGAAGCGGGGAAAATTGACATTCAAACCGGGGAAGTCCGGCTCAAGCATCTGATCAAAAGCGTTGCCGACATGATCGCGCCGCGCGCCCGGGCCAAAGATCTTGCCTTTGGCTTCGAGGCGTCCGATTCCCTTCCGGATTGCGTGGCAACCGATGAAAAGCGACTTCGCCAGCTCTTGTTGAACCTGCTCAGCAACGCGGTTAAATTTACCGATACGGGAAGCGTCCGGTTGAGCGCATGGCAAGAAGACGGCACCCTGGTTCTTTTGGTAACGGACACGGGAATCGGCATTGCGCCGGCAGATCTTGAGGCCGTGTTCGACCCCTTCCACCAGGTGACGCCCCGGCAGGTTCCAAGGCCGCAAATAACGGGGTTCACGCAAAATGAGGGGACCGGCCTTGGGCTGGCCATCAGCCGAAGTATCGCCCGGGAAATGGGCGGGGATCTGTTTGTGCAAAGCAAACCTGGCAAAGGCAGTGCGTTCCGCCTCGAACTGCCCTGCGTGGCTGTGGAGCCGGGAATTGAATATCCGACGGCTCCCGCGGCGCCCGTCACCCGCATTTGCGGTTCATGCCGCCTGCTCGTGGCCGACGATCGAGCGGAAAACCGAACCATTCTTCGGGACATGCTCTCGCCGATGGGCTTTGAAATCATTGAGGCGACAAACGGCCGGGAAGCGGTCGCGCTTGCCAGAGAACGCATGCCGGATCTGATTCTGATGGATTTGCTGATGCCGGAAATAAACGGCATTGAAGCGACGCAACGGCTGAAGGGCGAACCAGAAACGGCCGGCATACCGGTCGTGGCCGTGTCCGCCAGCGTCTATAACCAGACGCAGGCCGAGAGCCTTTGTGCCGGATGCGCCGGTTTTCTTGCCAAACCCGTTAATCTTGATGCACTGATTTCAATACTTCGCCAACGACTTGATCTGGAATGGAAGGAGGCCGGAACGGGCCCTGATGCGACAACGCCGACAGCGCCCATCGCACCCGCTCCCCTGCCGCAGGCATTTTATCATCTGCGGGAGGCGGCCCGCATCGGCGATATTCAGGAAGTCCTGCGGGAGACCGGCCGGCTTAAGGACCGGTTTCCCGAGCACCGGGTGTTTATCTCCCGCGTCCATGAGCTTGCGGCAGGCTTTGAAATCCTGGCGCTGCAGCGCCTTCTGGGCCAATAGGGGATTCATGAACACCGGGCTCTGTCATTCAGACCGGCCGCTCAATACCCATGGTTTTCATGCGGGAGCGCAGTGTCGTCGGGCGTACATCCAAAAGTTCGGCAGCCCCCCCCGGGCCATCCACCCGCCATTTCGTGCGCTTTAACGCCCTGAGCATATTGTCGCGCTGCATGGCTTGCCAGTCTCCCTCACGCACAAGGGGGTCCTCTTCAGATACCTCATAAGCCATCTGCGCGCCCCCCTGAGCAGGTGATATAAACGCCGGCGGGCCTCCCCGTGAAAGAATCATGGCCCGTTCGACCTCATTCTGAAGTTCCCGGATATTGCCCGGCCATGCATAATCCAGCAAGCAGGCGAGCCTGTTGTCGGGTATTTCCGGTACGGGCNCCCCCATTTTCCGGGCAGTATGAGCGGCAAAGTGCCTGGCCAGCGCGGGGATGTCCTCCCGCCGTTCGCGCAAAGCCGGCAGCGTCAATGGAAACACGCTCAACCGGTAATACAGGTCCTGGCGGAAACGCCCGTCCGCCACAGCCTGCTGAAGGTCGCGATTGGTCGCCGCGATAATGCGAACATCCGTTTTTCGCGTTTTTTCGTCCCCTATGCGCTCAAAGGTGCCTTCCTGCAGCACCCGGAGGAGTTTGCCCTGCAACTCCAGCGGTATTTCCCCCACTTCATCCAGAAACAGCGTGCCGCCGTCAGCCAGTTCAAAACGGCCCGACCGTTCTTTGAGCGCGCCGGTAAAGGACCCCTTTACGTGGCCGAAAAACTCGCTTTCAAAAAGCTCCTGCGGTATGGCGGCGCAATTGACCCGTATGATGGGTGCGCTGCTTCTCCGGCTGCGTTCATGGATCAGCTGGGCGAACAGCTCCTTGCCGGTTCCGGATTCACCCAGCATCAGCACGGCAGCCTCGGTGGGTGCCACCAGGGCGATTTGATCCATTACCCGTTTCAGGGCGTCACTGCTGCCAATGATGGCTTTGGATGCCGTGCCTGCGCTCACTTCCTCGCGCAGCATTTCGTTTTCCTGCTTGAGCTGTTCACTCAGGCGGCGGATGGCCTCAAGTGATCGGGCGTGGTAGAGGGCGTTTGCGATGCTGTTGGCCAGCATCTGCTGCCAGCGCCGCCGCTCCTTGGGCGCGTGAATGAGCGTTGCCCCGAAAAAAAGCGCCAATACGCCATAGCATGTATCGTGGCAGCAGATGGGGGTGATGATATGCCCCTTCAAATCCGCCGATTTGGCCCACGGCGGATAGGGTTCCCAATCGGTTCTGTCCAGGGCGATGAACTGCTTTTTTTCCGTGTACGCCCGACCGATCAGCGGCTCCGATGTCGGTATGCGGGCATAGGTGCCTTGATTTCGGGGCCATTTGGCCGGATGCCCCGCCAAAAATCCGGATGCATAGCCTAACCTCAGCCCGTCACCCTCCGCCAACCAGGCCGCAAGGCCGGCCACGTCCCGCTGTGCTTCCGCAAGGGGGGCAAGCGCCTCCCATACCGCTTCAGGCGTGTCTGCAGATCCCATTTCCAGCAGAATCCCGGTATGTATTTCCACATCCGCCCACAGGCGATGGCGGTTCATTTGCGCGTCAATCCGCGCCAACACCTCCTCATGCACCAGCGGCTTGGTCAGGTAATCAACACCGCCGGCCTGAAACCCCTTTATTTTATCAGCGGTCTCGTGGAGGGCCGTCATGAAGAGCACCGGAATATGACGGGTGGACGGAATGCTTTTCAGCCGCTTGCAAGCCTCGAAACCGTTCATCCCCGGCATCATCACATCCATCAAAATCAGATCCGGCCGGCCCAGTTGGGCCTGACGGACCGCGCTCTCGCCGTCCAGGGCCGCAAGCGTTCGGTAACCGGTATCTTTTAAGGCCTCAAAGAGCAGCTTGATATTGGTCGGCTTGTCATCCACCACCAGGATCGTGGCCGCATGGCGATCGCGGGTATCGCCGGAAGCCTCGTGCGCATCTCCCTGCATCACTCACCTCCGTCTTCTTATATATGATCGCGAAAATTTTGGTGGAAAGGGCTAACTATAGGTCAATCGCACGGGATTCACAACGAAATTTCGTAATTATGCGAAGAAATGCGAATCAGCCGCTATGCAGCAACACATATAACATCTCGATAATACATAAAGTTGCTTGATTTTTAAATATGGTACGCCTTTTGCCCTTCTCTCTTTGAAACGCAACGCAGCCATAATATTTTGCCAATAACCCAAGCGTCCGAACAGATAAAAAGGGGAGCAATTAAATGATACCGACAGTCAAACGAATCCATGCAACAGTGCTGATGTTAATCCTAACCTGGATTGCCTGTACAATCACCCAGGCATCGGAGAGGCCGGGGAACCCGGAATTGGAGCGAATCCCTCCGGAGGTGATGGCCCCTGCGCAAGATGAAAACGCACCCGGCCGGTTGTTGCGCGTCACAATGGGCGGTGTTGCACGATCAAGCATGGAAAATATGGATGCCGCCTACACACTGGGATGCAGCTCTGTCGAACTCGGTCTCGGCCCCGTAAGCGGCTCCTTGAAGCTGCTGGACTTTTCCTGGGATCGCCCCGGCAAATATCTCATAGACACCAAAGGCCGCGATCCATGGGGCACCCTTTATGAATTGTCTGTCGGCGCAAACCACGGCGGATTGATAAGCGAACGCATGAGTTATGCCCTCTTGCTTGGCGCGACATCTTCCCATGAAAGGGAACCGGATGATTCCTTTTCTTTCAATGGCGGCGGGTATGGGATGTATGCAATGAATCCAAAGTGGACCATTGCAGCAGGCGCGCTCTATTCCAAACACCAGACCGTGGAAACCGATTTTGAAATCATTCCCGTACTCAGCGTTTCATTTAATACGAAAGCGGCCAGCGGCCCCTCATTCACCATCGGTCTGCCCACCACCGAGTTGACCTGGAATTTCAGCCAAACCACAAGCCTGACCCTCGACACACAAGGATTTGAAAGCGGCATCTATCGTCTGGCTGACAACAGCCCGGTCCGGGAAAAAGGGTACGTCGAATTTTCCGGCACAACCTGCGCCCTGCACATCGAAACCCTTGTCGCAGATCGCATCAACCTCAGCGCCGGTATCTCTCAGGCGCTTTCCCGCAAGCATAAACTCTATGACCACAAAGGAAAAAATGAAATCAAATACGACGTGGAAAACCCCCCCGGTTGCTTCATTTCCCTGTCAATGCCTTTTTAGCCCTTGCATGCGCAAAAAGCCTGAATTTACTTCTTACCGATAAAACAAAAAACTTAAAGGAGCGTCGCCTCATGGATACAAACCCATCTGTTAACACGAAAGATTATATTCCGTTTCTCTCCCTCATTCCCTTTCTGCTGGTTGCTTTCGGCCTGGCGTGGGCAATCCTGGCCCTGTTCATCTTTCTCCCGGAGCGGATGAACGCCCTATTCGGCCGGCTGACCGGCAACCACCCCCTCTTCTTCCTGGCTGTTTACGCACCTGCGATTGCAGCTTTCATTATCATAACCGGCAAGACCGGCGTTTCCGGACTGCGGCGGTTTCTTTCCCGTTTCTTGCTCTGGCGCTGCTCCCGGCTTTGGTACGCGTTTTTGATTATCGGCCTTCCGATGGTCTTTTACGCCGGGGCTGCGTGGAAGGGCACCCTTTTCTCGGAACCTTTTCCATTTTCATCGTTTCCAACCCTGTTGACGGCACTGGTTTTGGCTGCGGTCAAAGGTCCTGTCGAGGAATTCGGCTGGCGGGGACTCGCCCTTCCGCTGCTGCAACGCAGGTTCGCGCCAATCTCGGCCGGGCTGATCCTTGGGATCATCTGGGGTTTCTGGCATCTGCCGGCCTTCCTGTTGAGCGGGACGCAACAAAGCGAGTGGTCCTTCACCGCGTTCTTTGCCGGATGCATTGCTTTAAGTGTAATCGTAACCGCATTGTTCAACGCATCGCGCGGCAGCATCCTGCTGTCGGCATTTTTCCATTTTACGCTCATGAATCCGGTTTTTCCCGATGCACAGCCTTATGACACCTACATCCTCATTATTATTGCGCTTCTCGTTGTCTGGCGGAACCAAAGGGCCATGTTCCGCAAAGAAGGCGCCGTCCAAGCAGTAATACCCACAGATAGCGGCCATCTGATGCCGCATCATCCGGAAAAAATTATCGTCGAAGGCCGCCGCCTGTTTCGCCGGAAAACAATAAGGATATAAAGATGACGCAGCGAGGCAAAATCTTTTTAAAAAACCTGCAGCGATTTTATTTTCGAAGGCTTCTGGTGGCTTCCATCCTGTCCCTGCTGATGCTGGCTTGGTTTGTTTCACCACTTGAAATATTTCCTACGGGTCCGGACATTCCATCGGCTTCAGCGATTACTGACAATTTTCAATCAATGCTCGACGCCTTTCAGAAAAACCACGGTTTCCCCGGCGCAACAGCCGCTTTTGTGCTGCAAGACGGCACATTCGGAGTTGCCGCAACAGGGTTGGCCGATGTAGCGGCCGGTACGCCGATGGCGCCGCAGTCGCGCATGCTTTCAGCCAGCATTGGAAAGAGTTTTGCAGGGGCGGCAGCAGTGGCGCTGGCACGCGAGGGCGTGTTGGATCTGGATGACCCTGTGTCGCGATGGCTCGGGGACCGGGGATGGTTTGGGTCCGTGCCGAATCACGATACAATAACCCTTCGCCATCTTCTTAACCACAGCTCGGGATTGCCGGATCATGTGCATCTGAAAAAGTTTGCCGCCGAGGTTTCCCGCAGATGGCAGGAAACCGGAAACCCGTTTCCGCCTGAAGCCTTGATTGATTTTGTGCTGGACATGCCGCCGCTTTTTGAAGCCGGCGCAGGCTGGGCCTATACGGACACGGGATATATCCTGATCGGCCTGGTGATTGAAGCCGCAACCGGAAGATCCTGCTTTGATGAGATCACAAGCCGCTTCCTGACCCCACTCGGCCTGACGCTGACGACACCGTCTGACCGGCGTTTTCTTGCGGGACTTGCTGCTGGATACATGGCAGCGGACAACATGTTTGGATTCCCGCCGAAAACGACCACGCCAGACGGCGTAATGCATTGGAATCCGGCTTTTGAGTGGACGGGCGGCGGCCTGGTAAGCAATTCCCTTGATCTCGCACGCTGGGGTGCCGCTCTTTTCAGTGGCAAAGCGATGGCGGGGGCCTATCTGGACCAACTCCTAAGTGCGGTTCCCATTAGCCGGGAATCGGCGGATATCTGCTATGGCGCCGGGGTCGCAATTTATCGCAAGGGCCCCTTTGGTCCGGTCTACGGCCATGGCGGATGGATACCGGGATATATCTCCAGTCTCCGCCATTACCCGGACCATGGGATCACCATTGCTTTTCAAATCAACACGGATATAGGAGTCGCTGATAGATCCATGCCGGTGATCGAGGAGATGGAAATGGCCCTGGCCAAGACTGTTATTGCCGGGGCGAAAAAATAAGACTTTTTACGAGTCCATCATATATTGGTTGAGGGTTACCCATTAATTTCAAAAACTTTGGAGACAATTTGAGGTTATAATATTTATCTATTACGCACGCTAAGCTGAAAGAGTTTGGTTTTCTGAATGTTTTTTATCATATTGCATGACATAGGTCATTAAAAGCTTGAATTTTGATGGGAAATTCAAGCAGAATACTGGAATACCTTAGGCTTACATAGGCAGAAAAAACAAAAGGCCGGAGAGAGAAGATCTCCCAAAGCTTCAGCACCTCTTTTTTTTAACAATCGCAAGAAGCCGGCAGAGACAATGTAAATTACAAAAACTGCGGCACAGGCACTTGATTGCGACAACAGCGGACGGGAAAGGAAAAACATGACGGGACGTTTGCAGGCAATGTATAAAAGATTGTTAGGGAACACCCCGATTCCCTTTACCATAGTTTTTGCGGACGGCACACGGTATGCCCACGGAAGCGCGCCGCCGGCTTTTATCATACGCTACAAAACTAAAAAAGCGCAATGGAACTCCATGCTGTTTCTCGGATGGGGGCTGATCGAATCCTACATAAACGGCGGCGTAGACATTGACGGGGATTTGAAAGCCCTGATACGCGCGACTGCCGATAATGAGCCGCCCCTGGCCGAAACCGCCCGGCAGGGCCGCTCCCCCCATCCCCTTGTCCGAATCCGCAACCTTTGGCACGAGTTTCTGTTCGGCAACCGGAAAAGCAGCAGGGGCGTAAAAAATGCCCTTGCGCACTACAACCGCGGATCGGATGTCTTCTGGCAGTACCTGGATCCCACCATGACCTATACCTGCGCTTACTGGAAAGAAGGCACCCGAAGCCTGCGGGAGGCCCAGGAAAACAAGCTCGATCATGTCTGCCGGAAACTGCGGCTCAAACCGAGCGAGCACTTAATCGACGTGGGCGGCGGCTGGGGCTCCCTGCTTTTCCACGCGGTAAAAAACTACGGGGTTAAGGGCACTAACCTGAGCCCGACAAGCGACCAGAACCGCTGGCTCCTGGAGAAGGCGCGCAAGGATGGCATTGCCGACCAAATCAGCGTCCAGGAAAACGATTTTCGTCAGGTGGCGGGCACCTTTGATAAGTATGCGTCCCTGGGTGTGTATGAACATGCGGGCAAAGGGCAGTTGGAAGACTGGATCCGCTCCATTGGCCGATGCCTGAAGCCCGGGGGGATCGGCCTGCTTCATTTTATCGCCCATGACCGGCCCATGGAAACCGACTTTTTCATCCGGAAATATATTTTCCCCGGCGGATATCTGCCCGGCCTCACTGAGACCATTGATTTAATGGCTGTTTACGGCCTTGAAATATTAGATATTGAAAACCTCCGGCGCCATTATGCCCTGACCCTGGATGAATGGGCGGCGGGCTTTGATACCAACTGGGCGATGATCAACAGTTTCAACCCGGAGTTGTTTGATGAGCGCTTCCGGCGGACCTGGCGGGCTTATCTTCATTTCTGCGCCGAATATTTCCGGACCCGCAATTCCGTCCTGCGGCTTTATCAGATTACGTTTTCCAGGGGAAACACCACGGATTATCCCATGGACAGGGGCTTTCTGTACAAGCCATAGAGATGGGCTGCAAAGATGCATTCACCGTTTATGACGGATGGTCATGGGGTCTGAGGGGGCGGGCTTGCCATGCCACGGCAGGTGCTTTCGATAATACAGGCGCATGGCTTCAAAAATAATACGGGGCATGGTCAGATGGGGCATGACCGGATGGCGCAGCAATACACCCAACTGCGCCGCTCTTGTCAATTCGCGCCCGCTGGCCTGCAAACGCGCTTCAAAGATTTTTTCCCCCTCCCGGACCAGATGGATCCCGACATCCAAGGCCTGCCCCGGCGGGCTGCAGAAAAACTCATAATGGCCGGCCATATTGTTAAACGGGGATACGTGAAATGCCTTGTCAGCGATGTATTGCCGGACACCGGCCGCAGAGGTTCCCCCGGGCACGGGCTTTGGCACATAAACATGCCGTTCCCCGTAGGTATTGCTGACTTCGGCCACCAGCCGGACCACGCTGCCGCCGCGGTCAAAACAGTAATAAAAGCAAACCGGGTTGAACACGTAATTAAAATACCGCGCAGAGGTGATCAGCATGACGGAGGCAACCTGCGCCCTGTCGGCTTCGGGGAGAAAGCCCGGAAGTTTTTCCCGTATGCTGCCCGGCCCTTTGTCCAGATAATCGGCATCATTGATGGATGTGGGCCGCAGACGGTTGTAGCCGAAAAGCGGCAGTTTTTTATCCAGCAAGGCCAGTTCGTCGATGTCGATGCCGTACATGTAGACCGGGTACCGAAAGCGATGAACCACGGGCAGGTGCCGGGTATGTTCCACAAAACCTGTATAGAGCTTTGATTTCATAGTTCAACCCCGAAGTCCTGCCCGACAGCCGCAGCCGACATCACCGCGTCTTCGTGAAAGCCGTAGCGGAAATAGCTGCCGCAGAACCAGGTGTTGTTTACACCGTTTAACTGCGGCAGATCCGGCTGGGTAGCCGCAGCGGCTTTATCAAACATGGGGTGCGCATAATTGAGGTCTGCAATCACCCGGTTGGCATCCAGGGGGCCAGCCGGGTTCAGGGTCACGCAATAGTGGCGTTGCGAGGCCAGCTGCTGGAGACGATTCATGTAATAGGTCAGAGTGGCAGGGCCGCGGGCGGCATTTCCTTCTGCCTGCGTGTAATTCCAGGAGCCCCAGGCCGCCTGCAGGGGCGGCAGGCAGCTGGTGTCCCGGTGAAGGATGACCCGGTTTTTGGCATACTGCCAGGCCGAAAGCAGCCCTGCCTCGGCATCAGAGGGGTCTGCCAGCATCGCCAGTGCCTCGTCGGCATGGGCGGCGATCACCACCTTGTCATGGGTGGCTTCCGCCTCATCGGTCCACAATCGCACCCGCCCGTTTTCACGGGCAATCTTGCACACCGGCCGCCCGGTGTG
>P_1C_Sed_2_UnCtyDRAFT_1000561_pt1 | contig 11209 bp, 11 predicted proteins | sample Pon1CUnioCityCA_4_FD_10229 | JGI IMG/M metagenome (IMG submission 10229) | reverse complement strand
TTGAACGGCCGCACCCTGGCGGATATGCTGCTGGGCAAAAAGACGGAGCTCACCGAGGTTTTCTTTGTAAACCGCAAAACCCTGCCATGGCCGCCGGAGCCCTTGCGGACCATGAGTTCCAAGGCCATTCTGGCGGCCATGAAGGTCCAGGACCGGTTCACGGACGTGACGGAGGGAAATTAAAATGATAATAGACGCCCACGCCCATCTGGGGGATATTTTGTGGCCGGACGGGGGCAGGGTTATCCGCAGGGAAGGGCTGAGCAGCTCCTTTTTTCTTGATTCCATAAGCCTCGACGAAGCCCTGGTTTTCCGGGAGCCCAAACTGTTCGGCAGATTCCTTCGCCTGCTTTTGGCCGGCAGGATTACCCGCGCCGAGCAGGCCCGCAGCGCCTGCGCCAGCCTGGAGAACATGATGGCGAGCATGGACAAAAACGGCGTGAGTCACTGTGTTTGCCTTCCCTTGGCGCCCTGTGTGGTTTTTGAGGATATAGCGGCTCCGGCAGGGGAATCCAACCGGCTTCTGCCCTTCACCACCCTGCGCCTGGATTTGGATCACAAAATGGAAGAGGCCTTGAAAAGGGATGCCCAGGCCGGGTCAGTGGGCGTGAAACTCCATGCCATCCTGCAAAACACATCCTACACCGACCCTGTCACCTACAGGGCCCTGGAAGTTATTCAAAGCCTGGGCCTGCCTGTATTGTTTCACTGTGGCGAATGGGCCTACTATCTTCGCCGGGACCCGCGCAGAGACACGCCTCATTTGGGGCAGATCAGTTACGCGAAAAAGATGGTGGCGGATTTTCCCGATCTGCGGTTTATAGCCGGCCATGCCGGCCTTTTTGAGGTGCATGAGGCCATCCGGGAACTGGCGGATTTTAAAAACGTGGCCGTGGACACCTCCTTTCAGCCCCCGGAGATCATAGGGGAGCTGGTAGCCGCTTTCGGTCCTGACCGGGTTCTCTTCGGTTCGGACTGGCCGTTTGGCAATCAAGGGCCATGTATAAAATCCGTGAAGCTTGCCTGCAGGAACGACAAGCCCCTTGCCAACCGGATACTCTACGATAACGCGGCAGCGCTTTTCGGGTTAACCTGAGGACGGGAAGGCGGCCTGAGCCTGAATCCGAAGGCAAATGACCGGGCAATGCCTCTCTCTATGAAATTTTGATTTTTTAATAAGCCAGCCAAACGATCCTTTAGGTAATGTTTCAATTCAGTTTCAGCACCTTTTACCGCCTCAATAATTTCTGGCCGGCCATCTAAGACGGAAATGATGTCTTCCATCACCGATAAATACCATTTCATCTGCCAGCGGCCCCAATATCTGACCAATGGACACTTTCGTAACCTGCAGTTTTGAGAACCTCAACCCATTGGGGCGACAGATTCATATCGATGACGATCTTCATTCAGTCCCGGTCCAAAGGGGAATTTCAATTTCTTCAACGCGCCAGGCAGCATAACGAAGCGCCTCGTCAATATCTTCATTTTCCAGGTAAGGATACATTTTTAAAATATCCTGTTTGCTGTGTTCCGAAGCGATAAGGCCAATTATCATTCCAACGGTTACCCGCATACCTCGGATACAGGCTTTACCCCCCATAACTCCGGGATCGAATGTGATTCTTTTTAGATTTTCCATTCTGTACCTCCAATTTCAAATGCCACATAGAGGAAAAGTATAGCCTATTCAAATTCATGTTTCCATCTCTTAGTATAATATCACGGATTCTTTTAACAATGGTGGGGCCTCGAAAACCGCATTTACGCATCCCCGATTCTTTTGATCAGCTCATTTGCAATATTCGGGCTTTCGATTCGCATCATGCTTTCCTGCGCATTGCCGTAACTTAAAAGATTGATGCTGCCATACCAGATGATGCTTTGATCCATTATGGCAAATTTTTGATGTATGTTTGATTTAAAAGCAATTCTGATATCATCCTGTTGCAGCAGATCCAGGGCATTTTCCAAAGCCGCCCGGTCCTTTTCGTTGAAATCCGTTTTGGGTCTTGTGACAACGATTACTCTGGCATTTTTGCCCGATGCGATTTTAAGATATTGAACCATCTGTAATGTCCTTCTTTTGCGCACAAAAGGGCTGACAATGATGATTTCCTTTTTGGCATTGACGATGTCGTTGCTGAAAACCGTCATGAAGTTGTCGTTATCATAAATGATATCCGGAGAATCTGATTGGAATTCTCCGCCTTTTGCCTTGTATCCCATGGAAGCATAACCGGTGAGGCGTTTCTGGTACATCTTTTCAAGCATTTTCACGTGGATGTCCACATAATCATAGATCTGCACTTCTTTTTTATTTTCAAACAACCGGTGAAGCCTTCCGGCATATTGCTGAAGTGTGCCTTTCCATGATATGGGCATGGCCAAGAATAATGTATCAAGGCGCGCTTCGTCGAAACCCTCCCCGATATAGTGCCCTGTGGCCACCAAAATGAGATTCTTATCCACCGGCAAATCGGCAATTTGTTGAAATGCCGCTTTAATTGCCTTTTTCCCCATTTTCCCGGTGAGCTTGACAACATCAGGAACTTTTTCCCTTAACTTTTCGGACAAAAGCTCAACCTGTGCCGTTCTTAATGTCAAAATAAGGCAGTTTCTGCCATCATTATAGCAGTTTAGAACATCTTCAATGATGAATTGATTGCGGATTTCATTATCTGCAATTTCAGAATACAGTTCTTGAATGGTCAAGTCTTTCCCGTCATTATCCAATGGGATTCTAAGGGATGTAAACCTTGGGACAATGAAATGCTCCAAAGGTCTTTTTTGGGCCTGCTTTTTGGCATTGTCCCGGAAGCGAATGGGGCCGCATTGCATGAACAGAATCGGGTGGTGGCCGTCCTTTCTGGTGGGTGTCGCTGTTAAGCCATAGATGTATTTTGCATTCGCGGTTTTAAGAATTTTTTCATAAGTAAAAGCCGATGCATGGTGACATTCATCAGCAATGATCATCCCGTAATTTTTTATACATTCATGCACGTCTGCCGGTCGGCTGACAGATTGCATGACTGCGATATCCACGATTCCGGTTAAGGTGTTCTTGCCGCCGCCCAGTTGTCCGATGAGGCTTCTCTTTTTCTTTCTCCCTCTTTTTTTCTTTGCCGAAGGTTCCGGTTCCGGTTCCGGTAAAGTCTCACGGATGGCCAAGAATTCTAATAAACGTTTCTCCCACTGCTTCAGCAGATTGATTTTATCAACCAGGATCAAGGTATTGACTTTCTTTTCAGCAATAAGTTTTATTGCCACAATGGTCTTGCCAAAAGCGGTTGTACCAGACAGAATTCCCATATTATTATTCAACAGTTGATCAACGGCCAATGACTGTTCATCTCTCAATTGGCCCCTGAAAGCCACGTTAATGGTTCTGCCGCTGTTGGTCTTATCCGTAAAACGAACATCAATCTTATATTCATCAAATACCGCTTTTAATTCAGCTTCACAGCCTCGCGGTAAACAAAGATAGCCCATTCTCTCATCAGCGCAGGAGATAATACGAGGGTGTCCATAAGTTGATATTCTCATGGCCTGCTTTTTATAGAACTCCGGATTTTTAAAGGAGGCCAATCTTTTCAGGCGATTCAGCGCCCTTTGGGATAGGTCTGCCGTGGGAATGTACAACATATTGGCTTTCACAATTTCAATTTGCCGCGGGAAATCATTTTTATCCAGTGTGACCTTGGGCGGGGCTTCCCAAGGTTTTTGTATCTCTTCTTCGTCGGCTTTCAATACACCTAGTTCATCGCCATGGCAAAGTTTTGATATGAGGGTTTCAACCCGTTCTTGAGACAAGCTTTGAATGCCGGACAAAAAAACCCATTGATCATTATAAGATTGAAAGGTTTCATCTACAAATTCGCTGTTTTTTTCTTTTCTCGCCGCTTTTTGAAAAGGCAGCGCAATCAAATTCCCGAAACCGCCTTTTGGCATTGTGTCCTGACTGGGAAAAAACCGATCATAGGATTTGAATTTGATTTCATACCGCCGGTTCATCGAAAAGGTCAGCAGGGCGGTGCCGAATTTCCTTGCCAGAAACGCAGGAAGCGGTTGCTTAAAAAAGAACCACATATGCCCGCCGTCACCGGATCGGGATCGTTCAACAGCAACCGGAATATCGTATTCCGCACAGACACCCCTTACGATCGAAATATCATTTTGCCAGCCGCCCTCATCAAAATCGATCGCCAAAAAATGACATGTCTCATCTGAAAGCAAAGGATATATTCCGACGATAACATGGCCTCTCAAATGGTCTTCTATAACATTTTCATCCAGAGTCGCATACGATCGGTTGGCGCATTTTGAGCAGGGTGTTTTTGGTTTGTCGCACAATCCAGGCTGCCACTGGTTCAAGCAGACGGGTGAATAGCCGGAAGTGCCCTTATTCTTATTTTCCCATCTCCTGGCATAGACGTCACCCCGCCCCTTAAAGAGCGACATGAAAAGTCTTATTTTAGCCGCAGAAGCAGACTGATTATTGACGCTGGAAGTTAGAAGGTTGTCTCTTATTTCGGGATCAGATCCGACATTGTCGACGCATTCTGTCTCCTTGGTCTCTGGCGGCTGAATATCTCTGAAGCTGATCAGCTTTTTCAAGCTTTTGTTTTCATCTTTCAAAAGCTGATTTTCGGTTAGCAACATTTTATATTTTTTGAATAATTGGTCATAGTCCATGAACGGAATATATCTGTGAAAAACCGCAATAGTCAAGGTGGATGGACTCGTAAAAAGTCTGGTTTTACGGCGCCATCATATTATGCTTGAGTGTAGGGAATTAGAATATATGAACTAAAAACAGCAGAAAATTTTCGAAATAAATTGACAAGATACCACGGATTATCAGAATAATTGAGCCAATGGGGGCGTTATACCCTCCGAGATAAGCAAGGCCAATAGATGCACAGCTAAATGAGGTGTGGAACAAATCAGGACGGTTTACAATAAAGTCAGTATTTTTTAGGTCGATGCCCTTGTTGATAATGCTGAGAACTGGCGAAAAAGTAAACTTTTGCGTGAATTTATCGCCGCTGTTGAAAAGAGTTTATCCAGGGGGGAATGCCATTATACCCCCGATTGTGATTGGGAAGAATGGTTTAAATGGGCACAGGATCAAGCGGATCGTCTTGATCCTTTAACTCCAAGCCCACCCTCTATTATTGATGAAGATATTGAAAGCTTGCAGTCTGAGACTGAATATGAGCGCGACCCATTTTCTTTTCTTAGATAATTGGAGCATTTATGAAACCAACTGAATCATATGAGGTAATTTATCATTCACGGCATAAAATATGTTTTTGTTCCGGAACGAGGCGAAATGACTCGCGGCATACCAACGATTTATGCAGTAGACCCGCTAAAGGCCCTTCTTGCTGGAACTGATGAACCACAGCCCGTGGCCGGATCCGATGGGAGAAACGCGGGGTTCATCTTTTTCCCCATTGTATAAATCCGTCCCCAAGGCCGCACGAAACGATAAAGCATTATATGAACTACTGGTGCTGGTTGATGCAATCAGGGGCGGACGGGCAAGAGAACGGGAACTGGCCATCAAAGAAATCAAACGCAGGCTCGGCAAATGACCGTAAAAGCACACCCGAATATTGAAATCCTCGAAAATGCCGTATTCTGCAACAGAATGATATCAGAATTGTTTTTAAATCAAACATCCATCAAAAATTTGCCATAATGGATCAAAACATCATTTGGTATGGCAGCATCAATCTTTTAAGTTACGGTAATGCAAAAGAAAGAATGATGCGTATCGAGAGTCCGAATATTGCAAATGAGCTAATAAAAAGAATCGGAAAGACATAAATGAATCAATTGACAATTCAGAGGGATATATCTATATTGAGGGCAAATTATTAACGGCACTGAAAACATCTTTGAATTTTCTTGCCCGCAAATTGCAGGAATTTGAACAATGGACAATCGCGATATTTTAACTACTATCAGCGAATTTGCTCACCAGACAAAAGATAAATACCGAATAAAAAAGATCGGCATATTCGGCTCTTCTGCAAGAAATACAATGAGTAGAGAAAGCGATATAGATATTGTCGTGGTTCTTGACGACCAGGATCTATTCAACCTTATCGGAATTAAACAAGACCTCGAAGATAGACTCAAACGACATGTCGATGTGGTGAGCTACAGAAACAGAATGAATCCCTACCTTCGGAAAAAAATCGATAATGAGGCGGTCTATGTATGACCGTGAATTAGCCACTGAAATCTTATCGCAAATTCTGAAGGCCACACAGAAGGTTTTACGTCGCTTTGAACCAATCCAATCACCGGATGATTTTGTTTTATCCGAATCCGGCCTGGAAAAATTCGATGCTATCTGTATGCAGTTGATTGCCATTGGAGAAGGACTAAAAAATCTCGATAAGGTCACTGACAAAAAACTTCTGCCCAATTATCCTCAAGTTGACTGGACAAAGGCTAAGGCGCTCCGAGACATTATCAGCCATCATTACTTTGATGTAAATGAAGAAGCAATTTTCATTGTCTGCGATAAGCATATGAAAAAGCTTGAGTGCACTATAGCACGTATAATTGAAGATCTGGAAGTTAATTCCCCTTGAAATTATCTGAATTCTCAGGCCTACCGACAAGAAAAATCGATTTCTCTGCGCTCATCAAATTGTGGATGTTTTTGTGGATCTTTACAGTGATTCATAATGATTATTGATGATTTACAATGACAAAAGGCAGAATTTGGCGCTTTTTTAAGTGTTCATAATTATTTGTTNTTTTTATTAAAAATTGTCATTTGTTAAGGATGGGGGCATGGGTTCGACTCCCGCCGCCTCCACCAATTTATTATTAAATCAGGAATTTATAATTCTGCGAAAAAAAATTGTGGATGGTTTGGGTCCATTTCTCAAAATTCCAAACATGATCTTGTCCTATTTCTGATCAATGCCTGCACCTCCTGCCACTCCTTTTAGCGACTCGATTCAAATGAATATCTTTTAGACTCTTTTTAAAAGCCTTGAATTGGGGATGGCTGGAAGATATGTCGATGATATAAACATGTGTTGGCTTTAAACAGTTCGTCATGGGTGGTGGTGATGTTTTCGATCTCGGAGCTTGCCTTGGCTTCTTGAAGCACCAGGGTATTTAACAGCAATGCCTGATCCGGAATAGTTTCACCAAGACCCTTCAATTCTGCTAAAGCACGACCGGCGCAAACAGCCTTTTTTAAAACCTGCCGGGTTTCGATATCTTTTTCAGGCGGCAACAGCGGCAGTTCATTAAATGGCTTTTTCGGATCAACAGCCATATCCCAGGGCCTCCAGGTCGGTGTTGAAATAATTTGATATTTGAATTAAATAAGACTAATTAGTTTGATACGATGTCGGACAAACGTCAAATTGGATCAATCGATGAAAATGGATGAATTTCTGCAACAGCATGCCGTGTTTACTGTGGAAGCGCTGGATCGCTTTTTATCCGAAAGGGGGTCGGGCAATCCAAATACCCGCAGGTCGCTGTTGACCTACTATCGTAAAAAGGGGCGGATCATACCGATCCGGCGGGGACTGTATGCAACGGTGCCGGTGGGCGGCGATTCAGCATCAAGACCGGTTGACCCATATCTGGTGGCGGCCAAGATGACCCCGGACGCGGTGGTCGCCTACCATTCTGCCTTGGAGTTTCACGGCAAGGCATACTCGGTCCACACAAGGCTGCATTATGTATCGGCAAGCAAATCCGTGCCGCTGACCTTCCAGGGCCATGAATTCATACGTGCTCCCGTGCCGCCGGCCTTGCAGGCCAAGGGAGAGGAGATGTTCGGGGTTATCCGGCGCAATCGTTCCGGTGTGGACCTGCGTGTCACCAATTTTGAACGAACATTGGTGGATGTGCTGGACCGGCCGGACTTGAGCGGCAGCTGGGAAGAGATATGGCGATCCCTTGAATCAATAGAATTCTTCGACCTGGACCAGGTCATCGCCTATGTACTTTTACTGGAGAATGCAACCACGGCTGCCAAGGCAGGGTTTTTTTTGGATGCGCATAAAGAGGCGTTGACGGTTGAGGATAGCCACCTCGAACCTTTGCGAAGGCTACGCCCCCGGCAACCCCGTTATTTTGTGCGCGGCAAACGCGATAATTGCCGATGGGTCAGGGATTGGAATCTAATGATCCCAGAGGAGATAATGAACAGATCCTGGGAGGAAGTGCTGTGATTTTATCTTCAGAAGAAGTGTTGCCCATCGCAGAGGCCACCGGATTCCGGGCGGAGATGATCGAAAAGGTGCTCCACTTGCTCTCACCTGCCGAATACGGAGAGCGGCTTATCCGGGAATGCCAAGCAAAGCTGGAAGCAGTTCTGCCCTTTAACGATCAAGAGCGTAAATTTCTGGATTTGCTGCTGGAAAAGGGGGATGTCAATGCAACGGTCCTCACGCCTGACGAAGCGCTTCAAAAACGCATCCAAAGCCAACCGCTTCTCCGATGGGAGGCCCTAAACGTAAAACGCCACAAGGAACTTGCCTGAAAAGATCCCCGAGCCCGCAACAAAGGCGTCTTCGATGGGAAAAACTGACAGTGGCTATACTACTGCTTCAAGCTCCTTGCCACCGGCTGATCGTTTTGCCCTTTTGGGGGTCAATTTTAGGTTATCGAAACCACAAATAATTCTATGTTGCAGCTAATGGCGTTTTTAATAATAAAAGGCCTTAGTTGTTTTATTGATTATCGGCATGGCGCTAAGCTATAGTGGAAAAAAAGTCGGAGGTAAGCAAGTTTGCTGGAATAACAGTATGAGGCTAAAAAACCAATTATATGTTTTCTGGCTCCAGTTTTCATCTTCAAGGGTGATAAAGTCGCGGGCTGTAACACAAAGAGCATCGGGTATTTCTTCTGCTTCTTTTTCGAATTCGGTTGTCTTTCCTGCGCCGGGAGGAGCGAGCAATACGTATGCAGCGCTTTCTCTATAATCGGCGAGCGGACGTGAAGGAATGGATTGAGCATCTTTACGAATTTCTTTACAAGTCCGGGAGATATTGCTCATAACCAACTCTTATTATATGAATATTGACGGACTTTTCAATCTGCCACCTGGATAATATTAACGTATTTTTTGCACGCTAACATGAATAAAGTTACAGTGCGCAAAATATGTTAATATAACCTTCCTATCCCGTCTTCAGCTTCAGCATTTCGTCATCAAGGCTGTAGCGATCCACATCTATCCTTGCGCTGTTCTGCGCTATAAAATCTCCGGAGACCGCAGGTAATTGAAACGGGAAGAACGCCGGGCTATTCATCAGAACATTCAGGGGCGCTTTACCTGACGGAGATGCGTGAAGTGCTGACTCAAGCAGGAGTATAGCCAGTTCATTGTCAGAAATGATCATCGGCGTGGGTTTTTCATAGCACCCCTTGGTTTTGGTATCTTTTAGCGTCCCCCATGACACAAAGGAGCGGATGACATACCTTGCATAGCGGGTTACGGTTTCGCGGTCGCCGTATTGCTCCTTTAAGCGGTTGATAATCTGGGGGCGGGTGACCTGGTGTTGAAGATTGAGCAATCTGCCTGTTTGAAAAGCAACGGTAAACCAGAATGGATATGCGGCTGAAATCATGGCCCAGTGAACAGCGATTGCCATGTCGGAATGACTGCGCAAATATTTAAGCGCGTCATCTCTGAATCCTGTTAATTCGGCATCAGGAGTCACCCATATCCGCATCAGGTTGTTGACTGTAAACGCCCTGTTGCCGTCACTGAGCCTGCTCTTGCCCCCATTTCTATCCTGATCGGCAATAAACCCATGCAGCTCTTTTCGTATGGCTGCGGAATCCATCCCGGCAAGCAGCGAATTGGCAGCCTGCTGCATCCATGCCCGGCGGACAGGCTGTTTTATTCCGATCATTTCATGGCGATTTGCCATTACCGTTCTTTCCTCTCAAATTTCACCAGGGGCACGATGACTTCTTCAATGGCAATGCCGCCATGTCCGACGATGCAGTCACCGGATCTTACAAAAGCATCTCTTCCGCCCGCGACAAGCGGGAAATAATCAGAAGGAAGACCGGCCTGGGGCCATTCATGGGCAAAATCGAATTCAGCCGCTACCTGCGAACGAAATTCATAGGTTGAATATATTCTGGATCTTTCTCCGCTGGTCTCTGCAATGACCCCTTCGGATGGGCGCCCTTTGCCGTAACATTCGATATTTCCGTGGTCAGATGTCATCCATACATCAAAACCGCAGTGCATAAGATACTCTATCATTGACCCCAGAAACCCTGTTTCACACCATTGCTTGATTTGCCCGTGCATGCCGGCTGATCCAAGCTGCATGCCGTGCATGATTCTGTCAATTTTGTCCACCACAAGGCCCGCTGCCCTGGTCGTTTCTGGATTTATGACCGCTTCCAGCTCCTTTTGCGCATCGCCGTCGCCAAGTCCCCGCTGGTATATTATATCCATTCGGGAAAGGCCGCAGCTTTCCCAGAACTGCCGCCAGAGATTGCCTTCCTTATTGGTGGAATAAATGGATGCAGGAAAGTATAGCGGAAGTTTTCCGGAAAAAACCGCCTGCCTGGACACGGAGGTAAGGGTAGGAACCCATGCGAAAACGGCAGATTCCCGCATTAAAAGATCCATGCCCTGCTGTTGAAGGCTCTGGCGGACGGTTATCCACTGATCCAGGGAAAGACCGTCGACCACCAGCAGGGCAACCCGCTTTCCCCTGGATTTTTCCATATCCCGGCCCAGGCGCCTTGGCACATGGTGAAGCATTGCCGGATTTGCCGGAGGCAGGTTAATCATGCCGGCGTAATTTGCAGTCAGCCATTGTGCAAACGCCTTGTTTATTTTATCACCGGTTTCTTTGAGCATTTCCCGGTATGCTTCTTTATTGCCGGAAATTACCAGGGCGGACAATTCCGCCCATTTCATTGCAAAAGCGGTCCAGTCCGAATGTCTGGCTTCTTGGTCGGGGAGTTCATTTTCCACGATTTCANACAGCCGTCCGATTCGNTCGTCATCATTGTCTGCTTCTTCAAGTATGCCGCTTTGTACCCAGGATTCTGCACTGATACGTATCCCGGCCGCTTTTACAGGAGTCAGTCGCCCCTCTATAAAAAGGTTGTCAATGTAGACTCTTATGTCATGGTGATCAAACGGCAGCACTTCAGGGCCGCAATATTTCAATGCCTGGTTGTT
>P_1C_Sed_2_UnCtyDRAFT_1000560_pt1 | contig 11233 bp, 14 predicted proteins | sample Pon1CUnioCityCA_4_FD_10229 | JGI IMG/M metagenome (IMG submission 10229) | reverse complement strand
AACGCCATTGGTAACTTGTAGCATTGGCGCATAACCGCAAGCACCGAGGCATTCAACTTCCTGGATGGTAAACATGCCATCATCAGTTGTTTCACCTGCTTCGATACCTAATTCTTCTTCAAGGTGATGTAAAATTTCATACCCTCCACAAAGTTGACAGCTTAGACATGTGCAAACATCCAGAACAAATTTCCCTTTTTCCTCTTTATAGTACTGCGTGTAAAAACTGGCTACGCCGTGCACATGAGATTTGGGAACGTCCAATGTTTCAGCAACCAAGTTCTGTACTTCTGCTTCTACATGGCCATACTTCTGCTGAGCAACCCATAAAACACGTAGGGTGGCAGCTTTGGCCGTTGGAAACTTTGCCTTAAGCCGTTCTATTTCGTCAAGTTCTTCTTGTGTAAATGACAATTCAGCCATTAAATTATGCTATCTTATATTTCGAGAAATGGGAGTAAAAAAATCCCAGATTCTCACTACTTTAGTTCTATTTATCTGCTTCTCCCAATACGGGATCCACTCCACCAATAATTACTACGGTATCAGCGACCATCTCTCCATCAAGCATATCTTCTAGAGCTTGTAAATTCTTAAATGAAGGAGAGTTGATCTTTAGTCGCCAAGGATGACCGGTTCCATTACTTTGGATATAATAACCAAGTTCACCTTTAGGCCCTTCAACAGCATGATAGGCCTCGGCACCTTCGGGTGGACAAATTCCTGTATCCGTCATCATAAAGTCATGAATCATGCCTTCCATCGAGTAATAAACTTCATCCTTAGAAGGATAAGCCTGCTTGGCGTTATCCGTTCTTACCGGACCTTTAGGAAGCTTATCAAGGCATTGGCGGATGATACGAATACTTTCGTGCATCTCTTCCATCCGCACATAATATCGTGCAAGATTGTCGCCTTCAAGGCGGGTTGGGATTTCGAAGTCCACTTCATCATAACGAGCGTAGGGAGAGAAATCTCGAAGATCATAAGCATATCCCGATGCTCGAAGGGTAGGACCGGTAGCCCCAATTTCTAATGCGTCTTCAGGCTTTAAAACACCAACTTCTCGGTTTCTGTCAAAGAAAATTTTGTTTCGGTCAAGAAGGCCGTGAAAATCTTTGAGCTCTTGCGGAAACTCATTGACAAAATCCTTAATCATTGCAAGAGCATCATCAGTAAGATCATTGGCAACCCCACCGATACGAGCATGAGAAATGGTGAAGCGATGTCCTCCAATATTATCAAAAATATCGTATAGTTTTTCCCGCTCCCGGAAGGTCCATATAAAGAATGATACAGCGCCGGCATCCATGACCATGGTACCAAGCCATAGGAGGTGTGAAGAAATACGTGCCAGTTCAGAACCGATCATACGTATATAATGAGCACGCTCTGGTACTTCAACGTTCGCAATCTTTTCAACTGCAGTACAAAGCGCAACGTTATTGCTATACGGAGAAAGGTAGTCCATGCGATCGGTATAAGGCATGAACTCTTGGTAGGTTTTGTTCTCTGCAATTTTTTCTACACCCCGATGCAGATAACCGATATCGACTTTCGCCTTTTCAATAAGCTCTCCTCTTAATTGTAAGATAAGACGCAGCACTCCGTGGGTTGCAGGGTGCTGAGGACCCATATTGAGCACCATCTTAGTATTGAGCGGGTCATCTTCATCAAGCATTTCTATGGTTGTGTGCTTATCCTCGAGAGCTTGATAGAGCTTATTTTGGTGCTCTTCAAAAAATTTTGAATCTAACTGGTCGACAAGTCTTGTTTTACTCATAATAAAAGCTACTCAGTGTCAGGCGTTGAATTTGGCAGTTCAATGGAACCCGGAATGCCCAACAGGGGAAATTCTTTGCGCAAAGGGAAATAGTTGTAATCCTCGGGCATGAAAATGCGACGAAAGTCTGGGTGATTGTTAAACTTAATCCCAAACATGTCATATACCTCACGTTCCATCCAGCTGGCAGATTGCCAAACATCAGTGATGGAATCCATAACCGGTTCTTCTTCTGGAAGACGTACTTTTAAGAAAAGTTTCTCTCGGTTACGCAATGAAATGAGATTATAAACTACCTCAAAACGATCTTCTGAAGTAAATCGATCAATGCCAAAAATGTCAGTTAGATATATATAGTGCAGTTCTTCCTTAAGATAGCGGCATATATCTACAATATTTTGAGGTTCTACAAGTATAAATGTATCTCCCGTAGATTGATAGACTTTGATAAAGCTATCCTCAAATTTGTCGGATAATCTATCAACCGTATTTTGTAGTGTTTCAGATAATTCTAAATTCATATTAAGTATCGAGCGTTACGGAGTGTTCGGTACGAATTTTATCTTGAATTTTCATCAGGGCGTGCAAGAGGGCATCAGGACGCGGCGGACATCCAGAGATATAAGCATCTACCGGAAGAAAATTGTCACAACCCTGTACTACACCATAGCAACGGTGCATGCCACCGGTTGATGCACAAGCTCCCATAGCAATGCACCATTTGGGGTCGGGCATTTGATCCCAAATTCGACGAATGGCGTGTGCCATTTTATAATTCACCCACCCAGCAACAATCATGACGTCACTCTGGCGGGGCGAAAAACGCATAACCTCAGAACCAAAACGAGCAGCATCATATTTAGGGCCGGCAAAAGCCATCATTTCGATGGCGCAACAGGCTAATCCCATTGGCATAGGCCAGGCAGCGTTCGAGCGTGCCCAATTTGTAAGTGCATCAACTTTTGTGGTGAGAAAACCGTCACCAAGTGAACTTTCAATACCCATAAGTGTATAGGCTAAATTTGATTAATTAAACATTCCTTGCTTTGCATCCCAATCGAGTGTACCTACTTTAATGGTGTAAAGCAGACCAACGAATAGGATAAGAATAAATACTACCATGGCAACAATCGTTCCTACCCCATATTCTAGAAAGTTGACTGCCCATGGATAGATAAATACAACTTCTAGATCAAATACAATAAATTCCATTGCTACTAAGTAAAATGCAATGGAATAGCGGTCAGCTGCATCGCCAACGGGGTCCATGCCACTCTCATAAGGATCAAGTTTATTCTTATTTGGACGAAATGGCCCCAACAGACGAGATAAGCCCATCAAGACGATGGCCAAAACGACTGCAACACCAGCCAGAATTACAATTGGTAGATAGTTCTCAAACATTGGTTTGTATATTAATTTTGGTCAGTCTGAAATTAGTGGCAATGGGTCGTAATGTCAATGAAATTTAGGCAAAGAATATAGGGCATCTGAATTTGAAAACATACAAATTTGGCGCACCAGTCTTATTTAAAATGAATATACATAGTTACTTGTTTTTGTGTTGATAAAGTTTTCTTAGCAGGTAGAATGAATCAGTGCGCCAGCCGCCTTTTTTTCTCGAGCATTATTATACTTTTCAACAGCATTTTCGGTGTCTAATATATAAAAAGTTATCCCTTTTTCGTTAAGAAAATCAGTTGTTTCTTCACACACTCCCAGTCGTTTATGAAATCCTTTGGAGAGAACGACAACCTTTGCTCCATTCGTTACTAATTCCTTAACATCTGCCTTTTGAATACCGGGATTATGATGGGTGTCGGTTTCATTCCAATCCCATTCGCGAGAACCACCGGGAAAAAGTTTTGCATCCTTATATATATTTCCATCGCTTGTTTTGACGGAACCCCATTTAATGGAATTAATTTTAGGAGATTCTTTTTTAGTATCCATAATTANGCGATATAAATTCATCTTAAGTTAATCAAACATTTCGTCCGGAAAATACGTTTATTAAACTTGGTTCTAAAGTTTACGGGTATCGTAAAAATCAGTAAATTTACTTGCAACATTTCAATAGCTATTAATTAAAAAGAAAAAGATTTACCATTGGATAAAGTCAAGATGGACATATTAGGGCTGTCGACAAGCCCAAGCAGTGGAGGAGCTTACGCGCTAATTTTGAATGAAGTAGATGGCAACAGGCGGTTACCAATAATCATCGGTACGTTTGAAGCACAGGCCATTGCTTTAGAGTTGGAACATATAAAGCCGCCGCGACCTATGACACATGATCTGCTAAAAAACATGATTCAGAATTTTGGATCAAATGTGCAACAGGTGTTCATAAATGATTTAAGTGAAGGAACGTTCTTCGCGAAAATCATCTATGATGACAATGGTCAGAAGATGGAACAAGATGCNCGTCCCAGCGATGCCATTGCCTTGGCTGTTCGTTTTGATGCTTCGATATTTGTGTCCAGCGAAATATTAGAAGAAGCCGGTATTGTCTCAGAGGGTGAATCAAGTGGAGATTTAACAACCAGTTCTCAATCACAGGATCAGCCCAAAGAAATGAGTAAGTTAGAACGTCTCGAAAATGAGCTTCAAACTGCTATTGATACCGAAAACTACGAAAAGGCTGCTCGGCTTCGGGATGAAATACAAAAACTTAAAGGATAGGGTCATTGCAGGTTACCAATTACTCTTTTGAGGATCTTCCATTTTCGAAGCTTTTTAAAACTTATGTTCACAATTTTGATGCGGTAAATGAATTTTTTGAAACTGACCCATTTGATCTTAATGCCATTTCAAAAAAAGTGAATGAGTTTTCATTCCAGGGGGATCGAAAACAAGTAACATCCATTCTATCAACTCTAAATAAGAAGTTTGATGTTCATGAGGCGGCAATCCGAAATATTAAACGTCTCGAAAAAGATAATGCATTAGTTGTTGTTACTGGTCAACAATTGGGAGTGTATGGCGGACCGTTATATACGGTTTTAAAAACGATAAGTACTATTCACATTGCCAAAAAGCTCGAAAAAGAATTTAATAGACCGGTTGTCCCTGTGTTTTGGCTTGCGGATGAGGACCATGATTACGATGAAGTTCGTAAGATAACCGTTCTTGAAAAAGATGAACCCAAAACCTTTTCTCTTCCACCCAAAAATAATAATCTACCAACGGTTGCTGATTTATTGGTTCCTGATGAAATATCGAAGGTGAAAAATCAGCTTAAGGGATCTTTATATGACACGGATTTTTCGGATGAGCTATGGGAGTTGTTGGATCAATGTTTTCAAGACGACTATTCATTCTTTGAAGCGTTTGGATTATTCATCAGTCGTCTGTTTTCAAAGCATGGTTTGATATTGGCAGGCAGCAATCACCCCGATGTTAAAAATGCCACGAGCAAATATATAAAAGCATCCATCGAAAAGGCTGATACGATTAGGGAGCAGCTTGAAAAGAACACGGGAAAAATTGCTGAGAAGTATCACCAGCAGGTAACTCTTTATGATTCTAATCTCTTTTATTTTGACGAGGGAAACCGTCGCACAAAAATAAGTCGTAATGGCAACAGTTGGAAAACTGATGGAAGTATCCAGTGGAGTACTGTTGAGCTTCTAGATGAAATCGAAGCCCATCCAGATCGTTTTTCGCCCAATGTATTTTTAAGACCTATATTACAGGATGCCCTGTTGCCAACGGTTGGATACGTTGCAGGACCTGGTGAGACAGCTTATTATGGGCAAATGAAAAGCATGTATCAATGTTTTGATATGAAGATGCCAATCATCTTTCCACGATTGAGTGCAACACTGGTTGAGCCGGCCATTGATCGCATTATGGGGGAACTTCCGTTTGAATTTCATGAGTATGGTGAACGGATTGAAGATCTGGAGTCTGATTATGTAGACAGGACTGACCAACATGAAATTGAAGCTATATTTGAAGAATGGCAGTCGCGCGTGGAGAAGGTTTCGGATATTAAAAAGAAGGATATCGCAGAAATAGATCCAACACTGGAGGCGGCTGCTGAAAAAGCAACTTCAATCTATATCAATGAGCTGAATAAGTTGAAAGGGAAGGTATACCGTTCAGTAAAAAAACAAGACCAAACACAGATCGATCGAATTCGAAGAATCAAAGCCAATTTATTTCCTGGGGGCGGGCTCCAGGAGCGTACCGTTGCTGGAATATTTTTTATGAATAAATATGGTCTTGATGTCTGGGATGAGCTTTTGAATACTCTTGACCCGAAAGAGGAGTTTGATCATCACAAATTAGTGTATTTATAGTTTTGGATAATCACAGAAAGAAAGAGGAGTTGCGTCAGCAGTTATTAGATCAAAGAGGTTCAATTCCTGAGCCTGAATTTTATGGTGCTTCTGCAGATATTATTGAACAATTAAAAGAACAGAAAGAGTATCGAAATGCTAAAACAATCCATTGTTATGTATCAATGAATGATCGCCGAGAAGTTGAAACACGAGTGCTCATTGGAGAAATGATCGAGAGAGGGAAGGATGTTATAGTTCCGGTGACTCAATTTGAAAGTCGTACGCTCACCCATATTCAATTAAAATCATTTTCCGACCTGAAAAAAAACAAATGGGGAGTATTGGAACCTAGGAAAGGAGAGGAGGTTACGACTGAAAATATTGACCTTGTGATTGTTCCCATGGTTGGAGGAGATGAACAGTGTAATCGCATTGGATATGGAGAAGGATTCTACGATCGTTTTTTAAAAGATGTTCATTGTCCCAAAATAGGATTATCATTTGATACTACTATTGTAAAACAGCTTCCAACTGAGAATTTCGATATATCATTAGACAAAATTATTTCAGAAAAGCGTATATTGACCAAAGATTAATTAGCTTGCTAATAGTGTAACACAGTTCCATATTTATACGTAATACTTGCTGTTAACAACCTAATAATGGGCATTAATTTATGGCAGATCATATGAAACAGCGGACAAAGCAACAGCATTCTGATTCTCTATTGGACTTTGAGACTCATGAACTTCAGGCTACGATGCATGAGTTTCTCGAAGATGAGAAGAAATCAAACACTAATATCTGGAATTTTTCAACTATTGCAGGTATTGCCATGTTCTTCGTTGGCATAGTTTTTATTATTCAAACTATAGGATTGTCTATCGGACCCGATCTTTCCGGTCTTATTGAATTACTGCCGCTTATTGGAGGGGTTATCGTAACCATGGTAGGATTTGGATATTTTGTAGGGGATAAAAAGAGGTCTGAAAAGAAGCAACAATCTTCAAGAAAGTATGACTTCGATTACGATTTTGGACAGTCACAAGATCAAGAAGAAGATTTCACCTTAAATAATGATTTAGGATCGAAAAGTAAGCGTAAAAATCAGAAGAAAAGCACCACTTCAGGAAGTAAGTCGCAATTTGATAGTTATGCTTTTAAGCAGACCAAAAAGTTGTATAAATCCCGAACAAATAAGAAAATAGCAGGGGTTTGCGGTGGATTGGGTAAATATTTTGGTATTAACGCTGGAGTGATAAGAGCATTATTTATAATAACTTTATTTGCTGGCGGTGGAACCTCACTTCTGATTTATTTAGCACTTGCCATAGCATTGGATAAAGAACCACCAGAAATGATGGATGATTTTGAATTTTAGTCTATTTCCGAGTTGTCCTACCCGAATCATAAATCAAGTTCGTTGAAACTTAGATGATTCTTATATTCAAAAGACTAATTTTTGAATATAAATTGTGATAACGTGTTTATAACCTTTGAAGGGATTGATGGAAGTGGCAAATCTACTCAGATAGAAAAATTACGTAAACGTCTTGAAAAAAAAGGTGCTAGGGTGGATGTCTATAGAGACCCGGGAGGTCCAGTTGTTTCGGAACAAATCAGAGAGATATTACTAAGTCCAGATTTTGAAATTGATCCCGTCACAGAACTTCTATTGTTTTCTGCCTCTCGTTCTCAATTGATGGCAGAGAATGTGCTGCCGGGACTTAAAGAGGGAAAAGTCGTTATTTTAGATCGTTTTTTTGATTCAACAACAGCCTATCAAGGATACGGGAGAAAGTCGGTATCTCTTGAAGAGATACAAAAACTAAATACCATTGCCAGTCATAAACGTAAGCCTGATTTGACTATCTATATGAAATTGTCATTGGCTGACGCCAAAAGAAGAATGGCTAAAACAAAAGACAGAATGGAACTGGCGGGGGATGAATTTTTCGAGAAAGTAATTTCGGGATATAATAAATTGGCAGCACGTGAAGATCGTTTTTTTACTGTGGATGCAACCAAACCTGTTCCGAAAGTACATGATCAAATTTGGCAATATGTTGATCAAAGATATTCATCATAGGCAATAGTTTAGCTTTTAGTTTGAATGATAGGAGTGGGAAACGCATTGTTTAAAAATATTTTTCAAGTGTTGATATTAGTGGTGCAGGCACTCTCAATGCAGAAAAATTTATCGATGGTTTGAAAATAGATTCAAACTTAAGCGCGAAATTTATTGCTGAAAACAGATAAAATGCTTATCTTTATCGCATTGTGGATTAACCTTACTACAAAATTGAAAATCTCCTTAGAATATCTTTTCAATTTTTAATTTTAACCAACTCTGAAGTATAAATTATGGCGCACGAAAGAATTGAAGTTGACCTGCCTCTAGCCAAAGTCTATGAATACTTAAGTGATCCAACTTACTTTCCTCACTTCTTTGAACGAATTGAAAAAGTCAACAAAATAAATTCTCAGACATTCGAATATTGTACCACACTTGGTGGCGAAAATTTTGAATGGACAACGAATATCATTGATGATCTACGAAACACCCGTTTTGCTTGGATTACTATTAATGGTAATCTAAATCAAACTGGGACCATCCGTTTTACACCACTTGATAATGGAGAGCGTACACGGGTCGATTTTAGTCTCGATTACCGAACGTTTTATGGTGAGCCTGATGAAGAATTAGCCAATTTTATTAAGGGACTTCCTGCTCAGATGAAAAAAGATCTTCAGCGTTTTAAAGAAGAAGCTGAAGACGGGACATTTAAGCAAAAGGCTGATGATACCCTTGCAAAAATTGAAGAAGAGGAAGCTGAGGCTCAAGCAGAAGCTGAAGAAGAGGCAGCAGCATAACTAATTTCACATTTAGTAACTTTTTAAATGCGCACTGAAAAGTGCGCATTTTTTTTGTCTACAAAATTCATGACCCTTTCTCAATTTGTACAGAGTACCGATAGCAATCGTCCTCATTATTTGCTCCTTGGCCATCCGGTGAAGCATAGTTGGTCTCCGTTGATGCATAATATTGCTTTGCGTCATCATGATATAGAAGCTGAGTATTATGCTATAAATGTACAAGATAATGAGCTTATAGATTTAGCTTCATTTTTCAATAGCGATCTCTTTTTGGGAGCGAATGTTACTATTCCTTACAAGCAGACCATTGCTAATTATATGGATGGAATTGATTCCTCAGCGCGAGAAATTGGCGCTATTAATACTATTGTTAAAAACGATTATCGACTAGAGGGATACAATACCGATTACTCCGGATTTATTGAACCGCTGCAAGCTTATGAGTTCGAGCTGGAAGGAGCGTCAGCTGTAATTTTTGGTACAGGAGGGGCAGCCCGGGCTATTGTCTATGGACTAGCGAATATGGGAGTGGGTGAAATATTTTTAGTGTCACGATCTCCGAGCCGTATAACATCATATCGTAATCATAGTCAAGTACAAATTGTATCTTACGAAAACTGGCCCTCTTTTGCTGATGAGGCGTTGTTGATTGTCAATGCAACCCCTTTGGGAATGCATCCCAAAATTAATTCATCTCCGGTTCGTGATCAGGAGAAGCATTATCTTGAAGCAAAAATATGTTATGATATTGTTTATAATCCTGTTGAAACAAAGTTTCTAAAACAAGCTTCAGAAGTTGGGGCCCAAACGATTGATGGATTAGAGATGTTGATCCAACAGGGCAGCAAATCCTTTAAGCTATGGACCGGTCGTCCGTTTCCCGTTAATATTGTACGAGATACTCTATATGAAAAACTTGAAAACTGATTTATCTGTTATTATTCCTCAAATTGTGCAGGAGGACAAAGAAATCCGGGCTTGGTTTACCCTTAAGAACCAGGAATTTCAACGTCCCGGCCAAGACATTGCAGGATTAAATCTGGGCTTTAATACCCCAGAGAAAAAAGAGCAGGTTGCTCAAAATAGATTGGCTTTACTCAATAACTTGAGTATTGATGCTGATTGGGTAGCTTATGCCGACCAAGTGCATAGTAATAGAATACAATTCGTTACCCATGGAGGTACCTACCCTTCAACAGACGGATTGGTTACAAAAGTGCCGGGTTTAACACTTGCTATTCAAGTTGCTGATTGTGCCGCGGTATTATTATGGGATGCCAAAAATAGTGTAATTGCAGCCCTTCATGCCGGATGGCGTGGAGTCGTGGGAGATATTATTCCCAAGGGAATCCAAAAGATGAAAGCGCAAGGGGCGAATACATCAAAAATAAAAGCATTTATTAGCCCCTGTATTTCATTAAAAAACTTTGAGGTGGGTATGGAAGTCGCCGAACAGTTTCCAGACCAGTTTGTAAACTATACCGATTTTGAAAAGCCCCACGTTGACTTGAGGAATTATATAAATTATCAGCTTTCAGATGAAGGAATCCCCATTAATCAGATTGAGATTCAAGAGGAATGTACCATTAGTGAAACTGATAAATTTTATTCTTATCGACGAGAAGGAAAACAAAGCGGGCGGATGTTAGCTCTAATCCAAATTTCAGAATGATTAGCACAATACTGTGAGAGTTTCCTATGCACCGGGATATTATGCTCCCATTCCTGATGAACATATTTTTCCCATGAAAAAATTTAAGGGCTTGCATCAATATCTTCTGGAAGAAAATATCATTGCTTCTTCTGATGTTGTTGCCCCGTCTATGGTTGATATGGCTAATTTGCAGATGGTGCATACCCAAGATTACGCCAATGGTATAATGGAAGGAAATCTTACCAAAAAGAAGTTGCGCCGCTTAGGATTACCTTGGTCAAAAAGATTGGCAATGAGATCGCGCTTGGCTGTACAGGGTACAATTAATGCAGCGATAATGGCTTCGCAAGATGGTATTGCGGGGAATCTGGCCGGGGGCACTCATCATGCGATGGCAGATTTTGGAGAAGGATTCTGTGTCTTTAACGATGTTGCCGTAGCGATCAAAGTGTTACAGCAATCGATGTGGGCCAAAAAATATTTTAGTTATTGATTGTGATGTACATCAGGGAAATGGGACAGCCGCTATTTTTAAGGATNATCCCAACGTGTTTACCTTTTCACTCCACGGTGAAAAGAACTATCCCTTTAAAAAGCCGCCTTCATCACTGGATATTGGATTACCGGATAACA
>P_1C_Sed_2_UnCtyDRAFT_1000559_pt1 | contig 11239 bp, 12 predicted proteins | sample Pon1CUnioCityCA_4_FD_10229 | JGI IMG/M metagenome (IMG submission 10229) | reverse complement strand
TGGTTGGTGCCGAAAGCCTCCAGGTAAACCCAGCCGCCGTTCTTATGGCGGTGCCGGTATTGGGTGCCGCCGTTCTTGTTGTTTTCAATGATATCCCTGAGGCCTTCACGGGTGATGGCCCTGTCGTCGGGGTGGATGAACAGATCGATGACGGACACATTCATCAACTCTTCCGGGGTATACCCCAGGATATGCTCGCACGAGTCGCTGACATAATATTGAATGCCCTCTTGATCCAGCAGCACCAACATATCAAATGAATTCCTGATGAGCTGCTTGAATTGCTCCTCATGGCCGGGGACGAATTCTTCGTTCCTCTTATTTGATTCGTAGGATGATGGCTTATTGTTCATGCTTCTAAAATACCTTATCGGCCCGTTTGTGGCATCAATGACAATACCGGGTTCTGCCTGCTGTAATCCCATTCAGGGTGATGGTAAAAGTACAAAAAATTTGGCCTGAAATTGGAAACAACCAGAAGGCACAACAATGGCCTGTGAAACAACCAAAGAGCTTATGGCTCTCTTCATTCATGGGCATTATCCAGTATTCCGGAACCTTTAAACGGGAGCTCAGAAACGGGGAAAAACTGCTGAATGATCCCCCAAATAGATAAAGAATTTTTTCGATCCCTACCCGATATTTTTCCATAGCAGAACATTTCAACCTATGAGATGATGTAACAAGGTGTGAACTGGATAATAAGCCGCCACAAAACATCATTGGGTAGTTAGAGAGAACTGGCTGGATTTATGGGAAATGGGAAAAAATTACAACAAATTCCGGATTGATGTTGTTTAATACTATAACCGTATAATATTAAATGAAATAGTATTATGGAAAAGAAAAGAAAAATTTACGAGAAACGGTCAGAGATTTTGACCAAAAGGCTGTTATCCAGGATCTATGCTCTCGAAGCAGACTATTTGGAGTCCAAAATGAAGACAGGGAAAAATATAGATCAGATCAACGAACAAGTAAGCAATTATGGGGAGCATCTTCAAAATCTTTCCAAAGAAAAACTGAGTAAAGAGAGAGAAAGATTAAATAATCTATATGAGGAGATGGTTGATGCATCCGGAAACAAATGGGAAGAAGCTTCGGCGGCATTTGAAGCCTATGCTGAAAAGATCGGCAAAGAAAAGTTGAGTTTTTATGAAAGAACCCAGGGTTGGTTGAATGATGTGGGTACATGGATCACCGATCTGGAAGACCGAACAAAACAATCTTCAGGTCAACTGCGGGACCAGCTTTCCAATCAGGTGGATTATTTAAAAAGACAGCAGGCAGATCTTTGGGCAAGGATTGGTGAAATACCAAAGACTACAGGTGAAAACTGGGATAAAATCAGCAGTGGCATCAACAATGAAGTAAATTCCATGAGATCAACCATCGCTAAAGCCTATAATCAGTTGCTTTCTTCCGGCGATAAAGAAAAAGACGAGAAGGACCCGAAGCCGGAAAAATAACCGGGCCGGGATTGCTACCATTGCAGCTTTGTGCTGTGCTATGAACGCTTCTTTTTGCGGGCGGCAAAAAACTCTTGTTTCCTTCTTTGTTTCTCCCTTTCGAACTCTTTTTTCTCCTGGTCGTTCATTGGCCGTTCGGTTTGGGGAAAAGGGTTTTCGGTAACTTTTTCTATCTTCTGGTCGATAAGTTTTTCGATGTCTTTCAGGTAGGCATTTTCTTCCGGCTCGCAAAGTGAGATGGCGGTACCCTCTTCGCCGGCCCTTCCGGAGCGGCCTATCCTGTGCACATATGTCTCGGCCACGTTGGGCAGATCATAGTTGATCACATATTTCAGGCTGTCAATGTCGATGCCCCTGGCGGCAATATCTGTAGCTACAAGCACCCGCACATGACCCTCCTTAAACTGCTTGAGCGATTTTTGTCTTTGGTTTTGTGATTTGTCGCCATGTATGGCCGCCGTCTGGATCCGCTTATTTTTCAGGTTGCGGGCTATTCGGTCGGCTCCGTGCTTGGTTCTGGAGAACAGCAATACCTGGTCGATGTCCTGATCCTTCAGGATGTGCAGCAAAAGATCCTTCTTGTTTGATTTGTTGGTATAATACATGTAATGCTGCACGGTGTCGGCAGCCGATGAAGTCGGGCTTACCTCTACTTTTTCCGGTTTGCGAAGGATCTGCCGGGATAGTTCCACGATGTTTTTGGGCATGGTGGCCGAGAAGAAAAGGGATTGTCTTTCTTTGGGAAGCCGGGCAATGATCTTGCGGATGTCGTGGATAAAACCCATGTCGAGCATCCGGTCGGCTTCGTCCAGCACAAAGTATTCAATATCCTTCAGGCTGATAAATCCCTGGTCCATCAGGTCGAGGAGCCTTCCGGGAGTAGCCACGAGTACGTCAACCCCTCTTTTTAGAGCTTCCGTCTGTGCATTCTGGTTGACTCCCCCGTATATCACGGTGTTTTTTATGCCGGTGTGACGGCCGTAGGTCGAGAAGCTTTCTCCGATCTGGATGGCCAGTTCGCGGGTAGGCGTGATCACAAGGGCCTTGACCTTGCGGGAATTTTTCTCTCTGCCGTCGAGCTTGAGCAGTTGCAGGATGGGGATGGCAAAAGCGGCCGTCTTGCCGGTGCCGGTCTGGGCACTGCCCATTACATCTTTTCTTTGGAGGATGAGGGGTATGGCTTTTGCCTGTATCGGGGTGGGTGTTTCATATTTTTCTTCTCTGAGCGCCTTTAATATGGGCTCCATAATCTCTAAATCTTCGAATCGCATGTAATTGTAATTTTTGTTTTTGATGAATTCAATGTGTTGGGTGGTATCCTTCGGTGGGATGACTTGTCAACGAGCTGGCAAAAATACAGAAACAAAATGGATTTATCTTCAGAAAGGCTTCATTTTCTTCGGCATTTATTTCCATGGGATCCATTCCGACAAAGGACAATGAATTGCAATTTTACGGCACAACCCTTATCTTTGTTTTTACATGATAATTTCAGAAATGCTAAAACAAATGTTCTATGATTACAGTCAATAAAAAAGCCGAAAATACTTTTCAGGTAACGGTTGAAGAAGGGGATTCCAAATCAACACATACAGTAACTCTTGATGACCAATACCATAAAAAGCTATCCGGAAATATCATACCCAAAGAAGAACTCATAAAAAAATCTTTTGAATTTTTGCTGGAAAGGGAATCAAAGGAATCAATCATGTCCGATTTTAATTTAAAAGTTATCAATAGATTCTTTCCGGAATATGAGTCTTTCATCAGTTTGGAGCACTGAAGTGCATCATTTGCAAGAGTTCGGTTGTTGCATTCCTTGTTTTTCCCTGTCCTGTTGCCTGCCCAAATCTGAGGGGGATGTCCTGGATTTTATGGCATCCTTGTATTTTTTAATACCAACGAGGAGGTTTTAATCCTCGCCGGCACGTTTATCCAACCGATTTGGTTTCTTATAGTCATCCAATTTCTTACAATCCTACAAGTAAATATATTCACCCACCCCAATGGGAAGGTTGAATGCCACCCAGACAAACAAAAGAATAAGCCACATTATGAGGAGTATGATGGCATAGGGAACGAGCAGTGAAATGATGGTTCCTATTTTCAGTCGCTTATCGTACTGATGGATCCATCCGATGAGCAACGGAAAATAGACGTACAGGGGCGAGATGGAATTGGTGATGGAGTCGCCCATACGGTACATAAGTTGGACAAAAGCCGGGCTGTATCCCAGTTGTGCCAGCATGGGAATGAAGATGGGGGCAAAGATGGCCCATTTGGCCGATCCGCTGCCCAGGAAGATGTTCAGAAAGGCAATCAGGATGATGAACAACACAAACAGCAGGGAGCCGGTCAGGCCGGTGGCTTCCAGGAAATTGGCACCCTGGATAGCCAGGATCGAATCCAGGTTCGACCAGGCAAACAGGTTCACGAACTGGGCCACTACCAGCATCAGCACGATGTAGCCAGCCAGGCTTTTCATACCTTCCTGCATGAATTTCAGCACATCGTCTTTTTGTTTGATGGCCCCTGTGCCCTTGCCATAAAAGTACCCGGGAATGGCAAACAGGAAAAATAATATAGGGACCAGCCCTCGAAGGAAAGGCGATGGTACGATACCGCCGGTTTCAGGATTTCTTAGGGGTGCCCCCGGGGGCACCACCAATAGGGCAACAAAAAACAAGTATATTAAGGCGGAGATTCCTGCATTCTTTAACCCTTTCTTTTCCCCGGGCGTAAGGGCCTTATCCTGTTCGGCAAAGTCGGCCACCTTGTCCATCCCGGCAAAGTGAGCGGTCCTGGGAATGGTGAAGCGCCTGACAATGAAAGCGCCGCCCAGGCCCAGCATAAAAGTAGAAGCAATCATAAAATACCAGTTGGCTGTGGCACTAACTTCCATTGCAGGGCTCATGGACTGGGTGATCTGTGTGCTGATACCCGCCAGCAGCACATCGGTGCCTGCAATGACTATGTTGGCCGTAAAACCGGCAGTGGCTCCCGCGTATCCCGCAACAAGTCCGGCTATCGGATGGTATCCCAACTGCATGAAGATGATGGCGGCGATAGGAGGCACTATCACAATACCGGCATCGGAGCCGATGTTGCCGACGGCGGCAATCATGAAGATAACGGGAAAAATAACCTTTTGCGGTGTAGCGTAGGTGACCTTGCGCATGAGGATGGTCAGCAAACCCGATCGCTCGGCGATGGAAACACCCATCAACATCACCAGCACCAGGCCGAAGGGGGCAAAATGCGCGAAATTGGTCACCAGGTTTTCCACAAACCAACGCAGGCCCTCCCCGGAGACCAGGTTTTTGGCGTTGATGATATCGCCCGTAGCCGGCTGGGTAGCCTGGACACCAAAGTAGGCTGTTACGGCGCTGATCACAATGATCAAAAGGCAGATCCAGACAAACAGCCAAAAAGGGTGGGGCAGCTTGTTGCCGATGATCTCCACCCAACGCAAAACACCTTTGGCCGATTCTACCTCGTGGTTTTCTTCTTTATGCCTGCTCGCGTGTTCTTTAGAATTTTGTGCCATAGTACAGATTCGGGTTTCATGGTTTCATGAGGCCGCGCAAAATCGATGTTTTTCAAATCACAACCATCAGTCATGCAATGTCTTCATTATTACGGTAAACAAATGACAAAGAAAATTATTCAATACACCCCCAAAAAAAATTCTTCAGGTGCTGCAGCCCTCATAAAGCCCGGATAAAAGGGTGTTTTGAAAACAGAAACAAATCAGCAGAGGGTCAATGCTGGCTGACGGCCAAAGGGTATTGTGTTTATGGAAGTGATAGTGCAGCTTTTGCAAACAAACTTAACCTGGAACCGACCAAAATAGGATTTACAGTACTGCGGGAAGTATAAACCGTTTCATGATTTCAAAATGATGCACTTTTGAGGTGTAATTGGCTCCTGTGAAGACAATTACCATGTCTAACTCAGGCAAAATGCTAATTTTCTGTCCTCCCCAACCCAGTGCGGAATACCAATGAATGGATTCTTTTTTGTAGTCAAAATTTTTTGTCCACCCAGTTTTCAGATATAATCCTGTTTCCGTTCCAGATCCCTTTGTTTAGCATCATGACACCAGTTTTCGCCATATCCCTGGGGGTTAACTTAAGGCCTCCAGCCGCTTGTATCTCTCCTGATGGAAAAATTAACCACCAATCATACGTACTGATCTTCATCGGCTCAAAAATATATTTCGCAGAAAAGTCATCCAGGTTCATACCGGTGGCGTTTTTTAGTATTTCTGCCAGAAGTTGAATATCGCCCCCGGATGCGCCGTTCACCAGAACCTTTTGTCCGCTTTTTACCCCGGCCATATCCCGCAGGAAATAAAGAGCGGTAAGGGCCCCGTAAGGTATGGCAGCCGCCTGGCCGAAACTGATGTTTTCAGGTTTTACAGCGATGGCCCTTTTCTCGTGTCGGCACATGTATTCGGCGTATGCGCCCAACTCGGCTCCGGTTCCAAAAACCGCATCTCTTTTCCTGAAAGTTTTTATATCCCGGCCCGTCTCCTCAATGACCCCTGCAAAGACCGACCCGATAATGCTTTTTTGGGGTTTGCGAAATCCCAGCATGAGTCTGGCCATCAGGCCCAGCCCGGGAGGAATATAGGTTAAACCGCGAATGTTGCAATCTGCCGCATTGACGGAGGAGGCATGCACCCTGATCAACATTTCGTCGGCCCTGGGTACAGGCTTATCCACCTCTTTGATGGTTAAAACTTCCGGGGGACCATATTTATCACAGATTGCCGCTTTCATCTCAGATCGTGTGGGGGGGTGGTCATCGTCCTTTAGCCTGTTCAAGTTACGACTTTTATCTGAGAATAAACAGGTTGACTGTCAATGATTGTGCGTGAAATATTTGGACAATGGTCCTCAGGCAGTTGCTAGAATTTTGGCAGCTGGTGTTGCCGGGGGGGATTTAATTCATTTTCGTTGACCCTGATTGCTGAAATTCAAAGATAAATATAGGGTTTTTACCGGCATATCCAACATCTTATCATAATTATTCATAATGGCCGTATTTATGTTTTTATCCGTCAAAAGGGGGATATCAGTTTTCATGTCATTATTGATGTGGGAGAGTGGATGAGTTATTACAATACAGTATGGATGGCGTATGACAGCAAGTAGTAATGCCTGGTTAATATTAAAAGTCAGTTTATTACATCCTCTGGAATTACTAATTTATATTCATATCTATTCTTAACCGGCTCACTATAAATCCACGAATCATCATTAATAGGGTCTTGAGTATAGACCAGGATAAAGTTCCCATTATCTTTTGAGTAAAGCTTGATGGAACTAAAGACAAATGATTCTGACGGACCTATAGGACTCGTTGTTGAATTCAGGTTGCTGCCAATCGATATAGTAGATTGACTGTCTATTTTTAGAAAACGATCCTCTTCTTTTAGTAAAAACAAATCCATACTTGAATTATTTTGAACTAAATAATTAGTCTCGAAACCAGTATTTTCTTCTTCACATTGAGTGGCAACTAAAAAGGGTAGCAGGAGTATTAGATTTATTTTTTGCCTTTAGATTTTTCAGATATTTTTGAAAGCCCAACGCCCAGAAGCATTCCGGCAACAATCAATATCAATGCATAATCTTTGATAAATGTCATTTCAGTTAATTCATTTAGTACTATGAGAATGATCGTGACAATGATAATTCCCATTGCAGGGATAAAGTAATTCTTCATGATGGTTCTGGTTATTTTTGTAACTGATTATTTCGTATTAACATAGAAATTGTATGAAAGGTTCAGGGGCTATATTCGCATTTTGTGTATTTCAAGACTCTAAAAAACCTGTCATCTTTGATTTTCTTTTCCCTCATGTTCTATAGATACCTGCAATTTGTGAGATGGCATCCGTTCAAAAATTCTTTTTCAATGCTTTTTTGGAGTCTTCATATCCTACTTTCATCAGCTCATCCACCTGGTTCATGTTTGACCTGTTGAAAGCGGATAAATCGGGTTTAATCAGCAGATCGGCTTTGACGGTTTGCAATTTATCCGATTTTTGCATGAGAAAATGAAAGCTGTTGATAATCACATCCAGGATGTTGTCGGGTTTCTCATAGGTATGCCGGGCATTTAGATCCACCCCGATTACATATTCAGCACCCATTTGCGTAACGGTTTTCACCGGCACGTTTTCTACGATTCCACCGTCCACGAGCAATTGTTTGTTTATTTTGACGGGCCTGAACAGTCCGGGAATACAGGTGCTGGCCATCACTGCATCTGCAACGGATCCCTTGTCTAAAACTACTTTCTTTCCACGGGAAACATCGGTGGCCACGATTGCCAGGGGAATATTTGCATCTTGAATGTTTTTATCTCCGATATGTTCAACAATGAGCTCACCTAATTTTTCATTTGATAGCAGGGCATATCGTGACAGGGATATGCCTGTAATATCGATCCACTTCAGGTCGGACGCTATTTTGTTGATGTCCTGCCAGTTTTTACCAAAGGCAAAGAAAGCAGCCACAAAAGCTCCTATACTTGTACCGGCAATGAAATTGATTTTGATGTCAAACTCATCAATGGCTCGAAGTGCCCCGACATGGGCAGCGCCTAATACGGCACCTCCTCCGAGTGCAAGCCCTGTTTTTTTCATCTCAGAAGGTTTTGAGAGGTTAATTGCTTACTTGTTTCATCCTTCTGTAAATTTACGGATTTTTGTTGTTTTTTAATTGTCCGTATCGTCATCAACTAATTGTTCCTGCTCGTCAACGTTTTTTGTATCATTTACCATCCTGCATTCGTCATAATAAGCATTTGAAAAACCGATCAATAATGCAGCCATAATTATGAATACATACCGCCTAATCCCTTTTAACAAGCATTTAATTCCTTTAAAAACCAGGAAGGTTTTGTATTTTGAAGTATCCATTGTCTTTTGAGTAAAGAATTGTACATCCTATTTTTTGTTAAGCAAACAGTTATGCCTGAAAGACAGTGCCTGGCAGGCTAATTGGTCAACTCAAGAAACAGGATGATACTCAATGGATCTCCGTGGAATATATGATTGAGTGATTAGCAGGTTTAAGGGACGAATCTCACAAAACAGGTTTGTTTGAGAGATTATTTGAACAGCCACTCTTTGATTGTAGTATAAAATGCAGGCATTGGACCAGAGGTTTATATTCAAATCGGCAGCTGTGACATCATAGGATTGATTATAATAGAAACATTTCGAATCTTTTTCAATCGTATTGGTTGTATGAACCCATTCTGTTTCTTTATAATCTTTTACATTGGGGCAGGAAGTAGAAATATCCTCGCCAAGTCCTGTCAGACTCAGGAGTATTAAGGAGGAAAGAATATATATAAATCTACGGCTCAATGTATTTGTAATTCAGGTCGTAATAATCAACAAATTTAGTAAATTAATTTTTCTTTCAAAGATTGCTTGTTACAGCTCCTATTGATCCTTTTGCAATCTTTTTCGATGAACGATCAACGATTGCCATACCCAAACAGAAAACAGGACAATTAAAAGGAAGGCAGACAAAAGCAAGATTACCGTTACTCCATCAACATTCGAATCGCCATTGAGAAACATCACAACGAACATAGCCGCCACTGAGCCGACGACCAGGGTGTACCAACCTGCCATTCCAAAGACGGCTTTTTGCGCAAATGCCTTATTCTTAAGTAGTCCAACACTAACTGTTATTGTGATGGGAAGGACAAAGCCAAGGTCAAGGAGAAAAATTGACCAGTACACAGTTGGATCTTCCACGTAGGTAGCTGGTATTGTACCGCCCAGAAATATCTGCGGGATAGAAGCTATATAGCTGAGCGAGGTAAATATTGCCAGCAGGAACAAAACGATGGCAGATATTTTATTTTTCCGTTGATTGAAAAGTGGAAGTTCGTTACCTTTAATACGCTGCCAGGCATTCACCAGAATGAAGCCAGAGAGAATAAACAACCCCAGATGAAGGAGAACGATGGGAGAATATTCAATGTACTGAGGCCCCATAATAAATTGAACAAATGTGTACATGGCGTATGCGCTTAGTGAGAGTGCTGCTATAAATCCTATCTGCTTCCCCAAATAAATGTATCTGGCCGCCAGAACACCAATAGGAGCTACTAAAATTAGAGAAACAGCATCCAGCCCAATTGTCATATTCCTTACACTTTCTGAGAAAGGATACGTAACAACTCCGGATACGAAAGGGCCTAAGATCGAGTTTGCAGCTATTCCGATGGCAAGAACTATAAGTGACAGAGCCAGTCGCTTATCATTTTTTTTATCCATATTATCATCCATTTACATTATTTTTTCTCTCATCATTCAAAAATAATGATTCGTTTCTGATAAGCAATCGTCTTACCCAATGGGTAGAACCGAAAGCTCAATGAAATGGTAGGAGAATTTTGAGGAGGTTTTTTATTTCAGATTCAATTGCCACGAGACTCCGAATTGATCCTGTAAAATGCAGTGCTTGTGGTTACGAATAGCTCATTTTTATTCTTGCCTCCCCAGGTCATTGAATGTATGCGTTCATCCAGTTTGATTCGTTTAATTTCATTTCCGTCATGATTGAAAACAATGACTTCCCCTTCGGCTAAATACAAATTGCCCTTACTGTCATAAACATTGCTGTACTCGCCTCGTTTAACAAATTCACGCATATTGGAAAGCTTACCTTTGTCATCTACATCAAAACGGTAAGTGATTTTGGGATCTTCGTGGGTCACATAAACAGGTTCGCTTTGGTTTGGCGAAACGCCCATAAGCTGTACCGAGCGCCCGAGATCAAACGTGTTGGGAATAATAGTAACACCATCAGGTGCAATAAAGCTTGTTTCGGCGATGCTCGTGGCGACATCCTTAAAATCCTCTCTCCACCGGTGGGTAGGGTGGATTACACGTTCTACATGGTTGATCTCATTCGTTTTCATAAGCTTTAGGGGTTGCATGTCATCCGCACGATCAGGATTTATGGCATAGGCCTGAATTGCCCAGCCTCCATTCCCCCAACCACTATATAAGGGATTATTGTCTGGCAGTGTCTCGATTGTTTTTGGCTGTTCATCATCTTCAAAGCCTGGTTGTGGATCGTAACGGCAGATCACGATCAAATTATCCCGGGTGTCAACGGCCAGCGAAAAAGGCTTGTACGGGTAATCAGCATAGACGGATATGGTGTTGGTTTCAGCCGACCAGCGGTATACACGCTTCTGCTGGTTTTCGCAGAAGTATACATTTCCCTGGCTATCGGAAACGGCACCGGTAGCAAACTCATAGCCAAAGCCTAATTTTTCGGCTATACCATTCGGGTGCTCATGTCTGCCAGATTTTTCCTTTCCCGTTACAGTCACCCTGGCAAAATCTCCGGGATAGACAATCAGGTTTTTGTCCATGTCGAAAATGGTGCGTTCCGGTAATTGCAATACCTGTGTCCAGCTGCGCATATTGCGAAAATCAATACGGTGGCTGTTGGATACTTTCACTCCCCAGGGTCGGGGCGTGTTCACACGAATCGTTCTGTACATCCAGAGATTAGCGAACATCAGGTCTTTGCAGTTCGATAAATTCAGTGTTTGGGCTTTTTTCCCTTCCCTGCCTTCTTCCTCAAACTGAAAGGCATAGAAGTCCCAGTTGGCCACATTGTTAAGGCGAGCTTCCTGGCGCACATGGTGCTCCATTGACATGGCATAGATTTTTCCTGGGGTGGAGGTGTTGCTGATATATAAGCCTGCACCGGCATAAG
>P_1C_Sed_2_UnCtyDRAFT_1000558_pt1 | contig 11240 bp, 1 predicted proteins | sample Pon1CUnioCityCA_4_FD_10229 | JGI IMG/M metagenome (IMG submission 10229) | reverse complement strand
GGGAATCCGACCCGGACCGGGACTACTGGCTGCAGCGCTTTGCGGAGTTGCCCGAGCCGCTTGACCTCCCGGCGGACCGGCCCCGGCCCGCCGTGCAGTCTTTTGCCGGCGCCGCCAGCCGGCTGTCCCTTGGCCGCCAGGGTTTGCAAGCCCTCCAAAAACTGGCAGAAGAGACTGGGTGCACGCGATTTATGGTGCTTTTCGGCCTGGTGAACATTCTGCTTAACCGCCACACCGGGGCCCGGGACCTGGTATTGGGCTGCCCCGTGGCCGGGCGCGCCCATCCCCTTTTTGAAGATGTGGTGGGCTGTTTCGTAAACACCCTCCCCATGCGTGCGCAAGTCAAGCCCGCGCTTTCGCTGCGCGATTTTATGGAAACCATAAGAGGCGGGGTGCTCTCCGACCTGGCTCACGGCGATTACCCCTTTGACCGGCTGGTGGAGCTTCTGCCCCTGAAACGCGATACCTCAAGGCCGCCGCTTTTCAACGTGATGATGACCCATGCGGACGCAGCCCGGGATCTTGACTGGGACAATCTGGATTTTACGGAGAAAAACGGGGATCCGGGCTACAGCAAGTGCGATATCACCTTTTCCTTCATGGAGCACGGCGGCGAGCTGATCCTGGAGCTGGAATATGCCACCGCCCTATTTGATGAAAACCGGATCGAGCGCATGGCCAGGCGGTTCGGGGTTCTGTTGCAGGACGCGGCCGCACGCCCGGATGCGAGTCTGGCCTCCCTTGAACTCATGGATGCCGCAGAAGCTGCGGAAGTGGCCGCCTGGAGTACACCGGTGCCCTCCGGGGCGGATGCGGATGTCTCAAGCGCCGTGGCCCTTTTTACTGAGCAGGCCCGTCTCCGGCCGGAGGCCGCGGCCCTGCTCTGGGACGACAAACAGCTCTCTTACGGGGAATTGGATGGAAAAAGCCGCACGCTTGCACGGCACCTAATCCTGCAGGGACTGCAAAAAGGGGAATCCGTTGCCATCCTGGCCCGTCCCACGGGTGCGATGGTGGCGGCTGTTCTGGCTGTCTGCCGGGCCGGCGGCGTGTATGTCCCATTGGACCCGGCATGGCCGGCGGAAAGACGGCACATGATCCTGTCGGACACGGATTGCCGTTTCGTGCTGGCTGACCCCGCCGACATGGCCGATCCCGAAAACACGAGTGAAACAGGTGTTCGGATGCTTTCCTGGGAACCCGCGGATGCGGCGGAAAACGCCCGGCAGAGCCCGGCCGGCGATCGGCTCCCGGCGGCTGAGGACCTGGCCTATATTATCTACACCTCGGGTTCCACGGGAATCCCCAAGGGCGTGGAAGTCCCCCACCGGGCCATTCTGCGCCTGGTTTCCGGAAACAATTTTCTGCAGCCCGGGCCGGGATGGCGGATCCTGCAAACCGGATCCCTCGCCTTTGATGCCTCCACCTATGAAATCTGGGGTGCCCTGGCCAACGGCGCCACGCTGGTTCTCGGGGGAAACACGAACCTGGCCGACCCCGCGGATCTGGCCGAACAGATCCGCCGTTACCAGGTAAGCACGCTTTTCATGACCACGAGCTACTTCAACCAGATGGCGGACGCCCCTTATGATGTTTTTTCCGGGGTGCGTCATCTTTTGACAGGCGGGGAAAGGGCCTCTGTTTTCCATATCAGGAAGGTGCGCCGGCGCTGGCCGCAGCTTCGTCTGATCCATGTTTACGGGCCTACAGAAAATACAACCTTCTCCACCTATTATCCCCTGGCGGATCACGAATCAGGCGACCCTCCCCTGGGCTGGCCCATACGGGGCGGCGGCATAGCGGTACTGGACCCGGCGGGGAACCCGGTTCCCCCGGGAGTGGCAGGGGAAATCTGCCTTTGGGGCGAGGGGCTTGCCCGCGGCTACCGCAACCGGCCGGAGGAAAACCAGGCCCGGTTTGTCCCCCTCCCCGGGGGTAAGGGGCGAATGTACCGCAGCGGCGATTTGGGCACCTTTGATAACAGGGGCCGGCTCTGCTTTCTGGGCCGCATGGACCAGCAGGTCAAGGTACGGGGGTTCCGGGTGGAGCCTGACGAGGTGGCGGCCTGCATTTCCGGGCACCCGGAAGTCACCCGCTGCCTGGTGCTGGCCCGGACATTCGCGGGCGGGACCAAGGAGCTGGTGGCCTACGTGACAGGCGGGAAAGCGGCAGACGGCGAAAACCTGCGCAGCTATCTCAGCACCCGTCTGCCGGCCTTCATGATGCCTTCTTTTTTTGTGCGCCTGGAGTCCTTTCCATTGAACCGAAACGGCAAGATCGACACGGATCGCCTGCCGGAGCCCAGGGAGACGGGGGAACAAAAAACGACCCCCGGCGAGAGGCCCCAAAACGACAGGGAAGAACTGCTCGCCGCAATCTGGGCGGATGTCCTGGGCCAGTCGGATATCGGCCGGCGGGACAACTTTTTCACCCTGGGCGGTGATTCCATCAAGGCCATTGCCATCATGGCCCGTTTGCGGGAAGCGGGCTGGCAACTTTCGGTGCGCGATCTTTTCGCTGCACCGGAAATAGCCCTTCTGGCCCCGGCCATGCGGGCTGTTTCGGCACCTGAAGCGGATGAAACCCCGCCGGGCGGCATGACCCCGGTACAGCACTGGTTTTTTACCAAATACCCGGATTTGCCGGCCCCCTTTCACCAGTCCCTGCTGCTGGAGCTGAAACAAGGTTGGGCGGCCGCCCATCTTGAAGACGCCCTGGCTGCCCTTTGGCGCTGCCACGAAATGCTTCGCAGCATTTTTCCCATGCAGGACGGAAATCGGGTGCGGCGCGTGGCCCCGGCTGATACGCCGCCGCCCTTTGCCGTGGTGGATCTCAGGGCCCATGAAGACCCCGAGGCTTCCTGCAAGGAGGCCATGGCCCGCATGGAAGCCGGCGTTTCCGTGGAGACCGGGCCTTTGTGGCAGCCCGTGGTGTATCGCCTGCCGGATGGGGACCGACTGCACCTCAGCGCCCATCACTTGCTGACGGACGGCGTATCCTGGCGCATTTTGCTGGAAGATTTGCAGCGCGCCTGGAGCCTGGCGGAAGCCGGCGAACCCGTGGTCCTGCCGCCGCCTGCAACCAGCATTTCCGGATGGTGCCGCTATCTTGCAGAACTAAAAACGCGCATACCAGCCTCGGAAAACAGTTTTTGGAAAACCATGGAAAATGCCGCAGCCAGCGCGCCGCTGCCCGCTGAGAACCACAGTGCCAGCCAGCCAGGCACTTTTGGAGACCTTGAGACCTGTCATTTGCAATTGGACGCCGCTTGCAGCCGGGCGCTCACCGGCCCCTGCCACGAAACCTTCCGAACCCGCACAGATGAGCTTTTACTGGCAGGTCTGCTCATCGCCCTTTCCAGGTGGCGGGGTTGCCTGGATCACGCGCTTTCCCTGGAGTCCCACGGCCGGGAAAGCGGAGAGGACGGCCCGGATCTGTCCCGCACCGTCGGGTGGCTCACGGCCATATTCCCCGTTGGTTTCCGGCTGCCGGATTCTTCGACAACCGCTGGATCACCGGCCCTGCACGAAAGCATCCGGGCCGTCAAGAGCCAGCTCCGAGATGTCCCCCGCAGGGGTCTGGGTCATGGCCTGCTGCGCTATGATGCAGACGAAGGCGGCGCTGCCGAACCCGATGATAACAGCCACGGCGAAGCTGCCGCAATCAGTTTCAATTACATGGGAGAGTTCAGCCAAAACGCCGGCAGCCGGTTTTCTCTGCTGCCGGATACCGGCCTGCCGGCTGTTGCCCGAAAAGCCCCCCTGATGCAGGCGCTTTCCGTGAGCGCCCTGATGAACGGGGACGGACTGGTGCTCAGCTTCGCCTGGGACAGCCGGCAATTTACCCGTCAAACCATGGAGGCCCTGATGGCCGCCTGGGAAACAGCCCTTACGGAAATCCGGGAAGCCGCTGACGAAACCGCTGCTGATCTCAGCGTGACCGACATTGACTACGACGGCCTGGACCAGGCCGGGCTGGATGAACTGGTGAACCAGCTGGAAGGTTTCTAAAAAAGACGGAAAACCATGTTAAAACGACAAAATATAGAAAATATAACCGCACTTACCCCCTTGCAGGAAGGGATGCTGTTTCATACCCTGGACAGCCCGGATCGCCTGGCATACGTGGAGCAGCTGCGCATGCATCTTGCCGGGGCTCTTGACCCGGCGCTGTTTGAAAAATCCTGGGAAATACTCTGCAATCGCCACGAAATGCTGCGCTCCGTATTCATCCATGATGCGGCAAAGGATCCGATCCGGGTGGTGCTGAAAAAAGGCGGCAATCCGGTATCCATCCACCCGGTCCCCGAGGCTGACGCTGACGCTGCGGAAAGCATCTCGGCGCTGGCTGCCGAAGACAAGGCCGCCATGGACCTATCGCGCCGGGAGACGCCGTTTCGCATCCGCCTTTTCTGCCACGATGAGCAAACGTTTACACTTGTCTGGACCTTTCATCACCTGCTCCTGGACGGGTGGAGCGTGGCCGTTCTCCAGGAAGAGCTCAAGGAGGCCTACAATGCCCTGACAAACGGGCGGTCTCCTGCCCTGCCGCCGCCGCCGCTTTTTTCCGACTACCTGAAGTTCTGCCGAAACACGGACCCGGCGCTTGATTTCTGGGAAAAACGGCTGGACGGTTATCAGCGGCCCACCCCCATACCGGTGCGGCCGCAAGTGGAAAACGGTTTTGAACGGGCCGAGGCGGTTCGTTTTCTTGGCAGGGAGCGCAGCGCGGATTTGCGAAGGCGGGCACGCGCCCTTTCCGTCAGCCCGGCCGCCCTGGTGCGAACCGCCTGGGCCCTGGTGCTGGGCGGTGTGCACGGGGTGCGGGATACGGTTTTCCTGGCCACGGTTTCCGGCCGGCCCGAGGGACTTGCCGATGTGGAGCGCATGGTGGGGCTTTTTATCAACGCCCTTCCCCAACGGATTTTCTGGGATGAAAACACCCGTGCCGGCGACCTGGTGCAAACGGTGCAGGCCCGGCACGGCGAGGAAAGCGCCCACCCGCACGCCTCCCTTGCCGCCATTCAGGCAAAAAGTCCCCTGGGGCGCGCGCTTGCCGACCACATCTTTGTTTTTGAAAATTACCCGGAAACCAAAGAAACCGACAGTCCCTGGCAGATCACGGAAAGCGAGCTTTTTGAGCACACCCATTATGATTTTGAACTCCAGGTTTTTCCCGGCGAAGACATCTGGCTGCGGGCCCGCTGGAACAGCCGGCGCCATGACGCCATGGATGTGGAGACGCTGCTGGATCGTCTGATAGCCGTAACAGATGCCTTTGACGCGGAAAAAACCGCAGATCAACTGGCGGGCCTGAATAAGCGGGAGCCCCTGACGGTCTGTCTGGCCGCAACCTTTACCCCGGATTTGCTGGCGCTTTCCGTTAAATACTGGCTGAAGGTTTTCGNCTACACGCCCTTGCTGAAAAACGCGGGCTACAACCGACTTCTGGCCGAACTCTGGGACCCGGAATCCCTGATTTCGAAAAGCCAGGGCCCGGTACTTTTGCCCTTTCGTTTCGCCGATCTGAAAAAGGACCTGGGTGGCAATGCCAAGCCGGACGGAATTTTGGCCGAAGCCCTGGCCCAATCTCCGGCACCCGGTCCCTTTGTTGTGGCACTCCTGCCGGCCTCCGGGGACAGCGGCGAAGCAGGGACCGCATGGGAAACATTGTCGGCCCGGCTGGCTGAAGATAAGCGAATGATCTTTCTGGATCTTCGGGAAGTGCCGTCTCATGCGGGAACAGGCCCGGCACACGATCCCGTGCGGGAAAAACTGGGGGACCTCCCGTTTACCGACGCCTTTTTCGGGTACGCGGGAGCGGCCATGGCCCGCGCCCTGCTGGCCTGGAAGCGGCCGCCCTTCAAGGTAATCGCCCTGGATTTTGACAACACCCTCTGGCAGGGCGTCTGCGGGGAGGCCGGTCCCCGCGGGGTTATCGTAACCCAGGGCCACCGCTTTCTCCAGCAGTTTTTGAAACAAAAGGCGGCCGAGGGATTCCTGCTGGTGGGTCTTAGCAAAAACAACGAAGCCGATGCCCTGGGGGTTTTCCGGGAGCACCCGGATATGATTTTAGGCGAAGCGGACCTGGTGGACTGGCGCATCTCCTGGGAACCCAAGGCCGAGGGGCTTGCCTCTCTGGCCCGGGATCTGAACCTGGGAGCGGAGAGTTTTATCTTCCTGGATGATTCGCCGGCGGAATGCAGTCAAATGATGGCCCGCATGCCGGAGGTGCTTAGCCTGCAGATGCCGGCGGACCCGGCCCATATCCCGGCTTTTTTGGAGCGGATCTGGGCCTTTGACCGGGTGCGGGTGACCCGTGAGGACCGCAAACGGCCGGCCATGTACCGGGCGGAACGAAAACGGCGGGATATAGCCCGGCAAAGCGGCCGGGAAAATTTCCTGCGGGACCTGGAACTGAAGGTGTTCATGGCCCCGGTGACGCCGGAGCAGGTGGAGCGCAGCGCCCAGCTTTCCCGCCGCACCAACCAGTTTCACTGCAATCCGGAAAGAATGAGCGATGAGCGGGCCCGGAGCCTGATGACGGATTCCTGCCAGGAATTTTTCGCCCTTCATGTGGCTGATCGTTTCGGTGTTTACGGTCAAACGGGCCTGGTCCGCTGCCGCAGGCAGAATGACAGCCTTTTTGTGGACAACTTTCTGCTTAGCTGCCGGGTGCTGGGCCGGGGTGTGGAAAATACCGTGCTGGCCCTTCTGGCGCAGCATTGCCTGGAAACAGGATGCAGCCGCCTGGTGTTTGCGTTTAAAAAGAGCGGAAAAAACCAGCCGGCCAGTGACTTTCTTCTCGCTTCGGGTGGTGTGGAACAAGCATCTGGCTGGGTCTTTGACCCGCATCAGGCTAAAGCGCTTCCGCCCTTTGTGCAGGTCTTTCGGCAGCACCCGGAAACAGAGGATGCACAAGGCCATCCACCGCCACGGCAAGACTTGCCCAAAGCCGCTCCCCAAGCGACGGAACCCGCTGCGGCCGGGATCTCCTTTACTCCCCTGCAGGTTAATTCCCTGCGCCTTTCCCACAGGGCTGACCTGCTGCCGCTGGCCCCCGGAAAACCCGCAGACTGGGAGGCCATGGTCCGCAGCGAGGAACATGTTGCCGCTAAAAAACCCGGCCCCCGCCATTTTGTGGCGCCCAAAGAAGGTACGGAAGCCGCTCTGGCTGAGATCTGGCAGGAAATTCTGGACAGCGGGGAGCTTGGCCGGGAAGATGATTTTTTCGCCTGCGGCGGCCACAGCCTTTCCGCCACCCGCCTGGCTTCCCGAATTGCAAGGGTTTTCGGCGTCATCCTGCGCCTGGAAACACTTTTTAGCAAGCCCCGCCTCCGGGACATGGCCCTTGCCATTGAAGGCGCCCGGGGCAATTATCACCCCATACCGGCAAACAGCGACGCTCCCCGGCTTTCCCCGGCCCAGGAGCGGATGGCTTTTCTGCAGGCGCTGCACCCGGATGACACGGCCTACAATCTCGCCGCTGCCTGGTGGCTTTGCGGGGATCCGGACGTGCCCGCACTGGAAAAAAGCCTGCGCTTTCTCGCGGATCGCCACGAAAACCTGCGCACCCTTTATCCGCGCAATAATGGGGAATTGCGGCCAAAATTGGCGGACGCACCCTTTGCCATGGCGTTTATGGATGCCGAGGGCGACCCGGAAGGCGAAGACCGGGCCCTGTCGCGAATGCACGCCCTTGCGCGTCAGCCCTTTGACCTGTCGCAGGAGCCCCCCTTCCGTGCCCTGTATGTAAAAACAACCGAAAAAAAGGGACTTTTTGCCCTTGTGTTTCATCACATTGCCATTGACGGGCACGGCTTCAGCATTCTGCGGCGGGAGATGGCAGAAGCCTACCAGGCCTTCCGCCAGGGCCGTTATCCGGAATTCAAGCAGCCGGTGTTGCACCCCGGCGACTACGGAGCCTGGATGCAGGACCGACTTGGCTCCGGGGATATGGCCGAAGACCTTCAATGGTGGCGCTCCCGCCTGGCCGGTGGGCCCCTGCCCCTGGACCTGCCCCTGGACGGCCCCCGGCCGGCAGTCCGGCGGGGCCGGGCGGGCCAGGTCAGCGCCGTGCTGCCTGAAGAAGACGCCAAGCGCATGCTGGCCTGCGCCGAAACCCTGGGCGTGACGCCGTTTGCTTTCCTTGTCACCCTGCTTAAAACGCTTTTGTTTTTCGATACCGGCCAGTCCGATATCAGCTGCGGCACCGTGGTGTCCGGGCGTAATCACCCGGACACGGAAGATTTCCTTGGTTTTGTGGCCAACACCCTGGTACTGCGGGACCATGTGGAACCGGACATTCCCTTTTCCGAATTACTTGCCGCCGTGGCTTCAGGCGTTCGCCAGGCCCTGGACCACGGGGAATATCCTTTTGACCGCCTGGTTCGGGAAATGCAGCCGCCGCCGGACACGTCCCGCTCTCCTTTATTTGACGTGATGTGCGTACTTCAGGAGGGAGCCACAAGGTCCCTGCTGCCTGGCGTGGAAAGCACGGACATTTCCATGGAGCCCGTGCACACGGCCTTCGACCTGGTCTTCGAGTGGATTTTGGGTGATGACTTGGGCATCACACTTACCTATGATACCGATCTTTTCACGGAAAAACGCATGGAAGCCATGACCGGCCATTTCCGCAACCTGGTGAAAAGCGCCGCCTTTGCTCCGGAAACGCCCGTCTCCCGGCTTTCCCGGCTGTCTGCCGGAGAAAGACGGCGGGTGCTGTCAGCTTTTCAGGGACCGCAGCTTGCCTTTGCAGCAGAGAAAAACCTGGCGCAGGCGTTTCAGGAAACAGCAGAAAAATTCGGGGAACGGCCCGTATTTCAGGATGAAAACCGGCTTGTTTCCTACAGGGATCTGCAAAGCCAGGCTGCCGCCCTGGCGGCCCGGCTGGCAGGGGAGGAAGGCGTGTGGCCGGGGGATGTGGTGGCGGTGCGCGCGGATCGCTCATTGGAGCTGGTCCGGGGCCTGCTTGCCGTGCTGATGGCCGGGGGCGTCTACCTCCCCCTGGAGCCAACGCTCCCCGAAGCCCGGGTTTCGGACTTGTTGAAACAGGCAGGCTGTAAGCTCATCCTCTCCGATACCGGCACGGCCGTGAACGGGGTGCGGGTGCTGCCCGTGCAGGCCGAAGATGCCGGCGGGGACGAGCCGCCCGGGCCGCTGTCGGTCTTTTCAGGGGAAGCGCCGGCTTATCTCATCTTCACCTCCGGCTCCACCGGTACTCCCAAAGGCGTTCTATGCCGGCATGCCGGTTTTTTGAACATGATCGAAGACCAGATCCGGGTGTTTGGCATTTGTCCCGAAGACCGGGTGCTGATGTTTGCCTCCCCGGCTTTCGACGCTTCCCTGTCGGAGATTTTCATGGCCCTGCTGGCCGGGGCCAGCCTGGTGCCGGCAGACCGGGAGCGCATCGCCGGCATTGCTGCTTTTCCCGACTTTCTTTCCAACCGGGGCGTGTCCGTGGCCACCCTCCCGCCGGTCTACCTGCGCCAGCTGAAGTGCCTGCCCGACTCGCTGCGGGTGCTCATTACCGCGGGCGAGGCCGCTGACCCGGAACTGGCACGCTTTCACGCCGGCCGGAGAGAATACTTCAACGCCTATGGCCCAACGGAATACAGCGTCTGCACCAGCATTCACAAAGCCTCCCCGAATAAAGCCTACACCCTGGGCGTCCCCATTGGAAAGCCCATTGCCAACACCCGCGTTTATATACTGGGGCCAGGCGATCAGCCGCAGCCGGAAGGCGTGCCCGGGGAAATCTGCGTGGCAGGGGCCGGCCTGGCCCTGGGCTACCTGGGCCGGGATGATTTGACCCGCGCGGCCTTTGTGGCCGACCCCTTCGCGGCCGGCGAAAAAATGTACCGGACCGGTGACCGGGGACGCTGGGATTCCAAGGGCGAGATTGGCTTTCTCGGCCGTGCCGACGACCAGGTAAAAATCCGGGGGGTGCGGGTGGAACCGGGAGAGATCGAAGCCACATTGTGCCGCCATCCCGGCGTGCGGGACACGGCCGTGGTATTGCGGGAACTGAGCGGGGAAAAGCTCCTTGCCGCCTGGGTAACCGGGCCGCAGCAGCTGGAACCTGAAAACCTGCGCCTCTGGCTGCTGGAGCGGCTTCCGGAGCCCATGGTGCCGACCCGGATCGTTTTCACCGAGGCCCTGCCCCTGAATACCAGCGGAAAGATAGACAAAGCCGCCCTGGAGCTTCCGGCACCCGAAATGGAAAAAGATGCCGGCCGGCAACAAGGGCTCCCGCCTGAGGCGGCGGCCATGGCAGCGGCCTGCCGAAAAGTCCTGGGCCGGACGCCCGCGCCGGATGCCGACCTTTTCTCCCAAGGACTGGACAGCCTGCGGGCCATGGGGCTGCTGCACCTGCTGGAAAAAGAGTCGGGCTTTTCTTTTTCCCTGATGGACCTCTACCGCCTGCGCACCCTGCGGGCCCTGCTGCGAAAAGCAAAAGGGGGCGCCGAGACCGGCGTCCTGCGCCCCCTGATCCTTTTACCCCCAATGCCGGGGCTGGGCCTTGTTTATCACCCCCTGGCGGGCGCTTTTGATGATGTCTTCGTGCAGGCCCCTGACTTTGAAGGATTTGATGCCCTGACCGCAGAAGTCCGGGCACTGGCTTCCCGGATGCCCGAAGGGGTGCGCCCCATCCTTGGCGGGTATTCCGGGGGCGGCAACCTGGCCGTCCGGGTAGCCGCCCGACTGGAAAAAGAGGGGGTCTGCTTTCCGGAATTGATCCTTGTGGACGCCTGGCGCCGCAGGCAGGCCGGGCCTGCCGGACTTTCGGAAAAAGAGCAGTTGGCGCAGGCCTATATCAAGCGCTTATCGCCGGCTGCTGCCGGCGGCGGCAACGGAAAACTGAAAAAGCGGGCGCTGGACTACCTGGAGACACTGGACGGAAGCCCGGATGTGCATCCGGTTTCCGGCAGGGTCCATCTCCTGTTCTCCGAGGACAGCGAGGAAGCCGGGATTTCGCGCCAGTGGGACCGAAACTGGGAACCCGTGGCCCGGGGCGGCTGCTTTCGCTACAAGGGCTCCGGAAGTCACGAATGCATGCTGGAACCCGCCCATCTTCCGGCCAATATCAAGGCCTTAAAAAAGATTTTGGCCGCAGTTGGGACAAAACCCGCAGCAGATTCATAGCATGAAATTTTGATGGCTTCGTAAAAAGTCCAATATCTGCGTTGCGCTGCATCCCATCGGAATTTCACGTACTCTATGTACGCTGCATTCCTC
>P_1C_Sed_2_UnCtyDRAFT_1000557_pt1 | contig 11243 bp, 7 predicted proteins | sample Pon1CUnioCityCA_4_FD_10229 | JGI IMG/M metagenome (IMG submission 10229) | reverse complement strand
AACTAAACTGATGCTCTTCGGCGGAGGAGAAGAGCAATTCATTGTTTCGGAAAAACAATATATTCTGTGTAGCCCCAAGCCACATTCTTTCTTCCCGGGTAAAGATACTTTTGGTCTGGATCTGGAAAGAATCAAATTGCACTTCGAAATCTATTTCCCCAAGATCCATGTACAACAATTGATCCCATCGGCCCAGATAAAGGCGGTTGAAATGATGATCATAACGCATGCATGCTATGCCATGCTCTCCTGACTCACCCGGCAATGTATAATGCGCAAACTGACCCTCCCTAAACTGACCAATCAGGGGTTCGGGGTATCCCATCCATAGATTGCCACTGGAATCCGAAACCAGTTCCTCGATGGCGTTTGAAACCAGACCCTCCTCAGTCGTATAGGTTTCCACGTAAAAATTGGGGGCATAAAAAACGCCATGATGGAGGGTTGTAAACCAAAGGCCCCCTTCATGATCTTGCAGAACGGATGTGACGGTATAATCAGAAAGGTAGCGTTTCGCGCTGGCTTTCAGGCTAAATCGATCATACATGAGAGCTCCCCGCGGAGTACCCAGCCACAAACGATTGCTTCGATCACGGCTTAGCCACAATACCTCCGGATGAACCTGATAATCTTTAATATCCATGCCTTCTAACTCCAGCAAATGTCCATCGAAATAAAGCATTTTCCGCTCTCCCTGTTTTATCCCAAAAGCTCTGTGAATGGGGCTTTTGGGAAATGCATCGAGGGGGTATTTAAATTCCCGTCCCTCTTTATGGAAGATCAATTGATCATGTACTGCATTGTACTGACTGGATTTGGGCGTCAAAAGGCGATTTTCAAATTCAAAGACTTCCATATCCCCGGGATTCTTTTTCTCCATCTTTTTGCCCCTCCCGGCAGAATCAATCCGGGACAGGCCGAAGCCTCTCATAGCGATATATATTGTTCCGGACGAATCCACCATGAATGAGGCCTTTTGATAAACCTTTTCCTTTGTGTTCCTTATCTGTTGGATCTTATCATTATGCCTGTAGGCAACAATGCTATCCTCCTGATAATAAGCCAGGCGAAGGGAGAGGGTCAAAAACCAGACGCGGCCGCGGTGATCTTCGTAGATTTCAAAAACCGTATTGTCGGTAAGACCGTCCTCGAGATCAAAAACCTGGAACTCACCCCCATCGTACCGACAAACGCCCATGTTGGTGCCAAACCAAATAAAACCACGGCTATCCTGATACACGTGATAGACCTCTGAGGAAGGAAGTCCCTGGTCCACACCAAAATGCCTGAAACTGGGGCTCTGAGCCCGGGCACCAGACAACAGGGAGACAAAAATCAAAAAGGTCAACAACAAACGAGGCCCCATAGAACTCGGGATAAATGATACCAAAAAAATAAATATAGCAGATTTTATGGAATAAAAAAAGAAGCAGGCATCAACCTGCTTCTTTTTTGTAGGGATCTGTATAAAGAACTTATTCTTCTGAAAGTTTCTTATACTTATTGTATCTCCATTTGGCGTCGTCTTCTGCCTGTTTGAACAGGACATCGGCTTGTTCCGGGAAGGATTTCTTCAGGGAAGTATAGCGTACCTCACCCATCAGGAAATCCTGGAACTTGCTGAAATCGGGTTCTTTCGAGTCAAGCTGGAAGGGATTCTTGCCTTCGGCTTCCAGTGCCGGGTTATACCGGTAATTTTGCCAGAAACCAACCTTCACTGCCTGTTTCTCCTCTTCCTGGGTTTTGCCCATACCAACGCGCAGACCGTGGTTGATACAAGGTGAATAGGCAATGATTACAGACGGGCCGGGATGCGCCTCAGCTTCCTTGATGGCTTTAAAGTACTGGTTCTGGCTGGCACCCATGGATACCTGTGCCACGTAAACGTGTCCGTAGTTCATGGCCATCATACCCAGATCTTTCTTGCGCGATTTCATACCGGAGGCGGCAAATTTAGCTACCGCACCGGCAGGTGTAGCTTTAGATGCCTGGCCGCCTGTGTTGGAGTATACCTCGGTATCGACAACCAGCACATTAACATCTTCACCGGAGGCAATCACATGGTCGAGTCCGCCGTAGCCAATGTCATACGCCCAACCGTCACCGCCAATGATCCATACCGAGCGCTTGGTCAGGTAATCCTTCAGGTCCATGATGTCTTTGGCCAGGGGATGATCTTCGTTTCCAAGTCTCTCCAGCAGCTTTTCGCTTACTTCTCTCGACTTATCGGCATCCTCCTTGTTATCGATCCATTCCTGGAACAAGGCTTTGGTTTCCTCAGAAACGCCATCTTTCATAGCTTCCTGCATCTTGCGGGCAATTCTTCTCCTGAGCTTATTTACGCCAATGGCCATGCCAAAGCCGTATTCGGCATTGTCCTCAAACAGGGAGTTGGCCCAGGCAGGTCCTCGTCCGTCTCTTCCGGGTTTATATGGAGTAGACGGGGCTGAACCGCCGTAGATGGATGAACAGCCGGTGGCATTGGCAACCATCATCCGGTCGCCAAAGAGCTGAGTGATGGTTTTGATGTAAGGTGTTTCACCACAACCCGGGCACGCACCGTGGAACTCAAACAGTGGTTCGGCAAACTGGCTGTTCTTGAGGGTTTTCTCTTTGGGTACAACCGTATCCTTGTAGCCCACTTTCTCGTCCATGTAATCCCATTTCTCGACCTGATCCATCTGTGAATCCAGAGGTTTCATTTCGAGGGCTTTCTTGGGAGCGGGGCACACATCAACACAGTTGCCGCAACCTGTACAATCCAATACACTAACCTGGATGCGGAAGTTGTATTCCTTGATGGGGCCTTTGCCCTTGATGGTTTCAGCACCTTCAGGCGCATTGGCTGCTTCCTCGTCGGTCAGCAGGAAAGGCCTGATAACGGCATGCGGACATACGTAGGCGCACTGGTTGCATTGGATACAGTTTTCTGAGATCCATTCGGGAACGTTCACGGCAATACCACGCTTCTCATATTTGGTGGTTCCGGCAGGGAAGGTGCCATCTTCACGGCCAAGGAAAGCGCTTACAGGCAGCTGATCGCCTTTCTGCAGGTTCATAGGCATAGCCACATTCTTAACGAAATCAGGCATGTCGCCATATTCCTCCTTCTCGTCACCAACCTTCAGGTTCTTCCATTCTTTGGGAATCTCTACTTTTTCCACTTCACCACCCCGATCCACGGCCTTGTGGTTCATGTTGACAATATCTTCCCCTTTCTTGCCAAAAGTTTTGATGATGGCTTTCTTCATTTCTTCCACGGCCTGATCGTAGGGAATGACATTGGCCACTTTAAAGAAAGCCGATTGCATAATGGTGTTGGTACGTCCGCCCAGACCAATCTCTTCGGCAATCTCGGTGGCGTTGATGGTATAGAAATTGATGTTTTTCTCTGCCAGTTTTTTCTTCAGGCTATCGGGCAGCTTCTCCTTGGTGGTTTCTGCATCCCAGATGCTGTTCAACAGGAAGGTACCACCTTCTTTGATGCCATCCAGCATATCATATTTTTCAAGATATGCGGGTACATGGCAGGCTACAAAATCGGGATGGCTGACCAGATAGGGTGAACGGATTGGATGATCGCCAAACCGCAGGTGAGAAGTAGTAGTACCACCAGATTTCTTGGAGTCGTAGGCGAAATAACCCTGGGCAAACTTGTCGGTGGATTCCCCAATAATCTTAATCGAATTCTTGTTGGCTCCCACGGTTCCGTCGCCGCCAATGCCATAGAAACGGCCTTCGAAGGTGCCTTCAGGTACAACGCTAACCTCCGGCTGCTGAGGCAGGGAAAGGTAAGTAACATCGTCTACGATGCCAATGGTAAAGCCGTTCTTAGGCTCTTTGGCCTTCAGGTTATCAAATACGGCAACGATATCGGAAGGTTTGGTATCCTTTGAGCTCAATCCGTAACGGCCGCCAACGACCAGGGGTGCATCCTTCTTCCCGTAGAAGAGGCTTCTTACATCCAGGTAAAGAGGCTCACCAGGCGCACCCGGTTCCTTGGTGCGGTCAAGCACGGCAATGCGCTTCACAGATTTGGGAAGCACGTTGAAAAAATATTTCTCTGAGAAGGGGCGATACAGATGGACATTCAAGAGCCCTACCTTTTCTCCCTTGTTGTTCAGGTGATCGATCACCTCTTTGACCGTCTGGGTAACAGAGCCCATGGCTACGACAACATGCTCGGCGTCATCGGCGCCATAGTAGGTAAAGGGATGATATTCCCTGCCGGTGAGCTTGGTGATCTCCTGCATGTATTGATCCACCACGTCGGCTACCGGTTCATAATACTTGTTGCAGGCTTCACGGGCCTGGAAGAAGACATCCGGATTCTGCGCGGTACCGCGAGTCACAGGATGCTCCGGGCTTAAAGCGCTGTCACGGAACTTCTGCAAGGCTTCATAATCGACCAGAGGCGCCAACTGATCATCTGTCAGGTATTCTACTTTCTGGATTTCGTGCGAATTCCTGAAACCATCAAAAAAATGGGTAAAAGGGATCCGGGTCTTGATGGCGGTCAGATGGGCTACCGCTGCAATATCCATGATTTCCTGGATGCTACCGCTTGCCAGAAAAGCAAAACCTGTTTGCCTGGCGGCCATCACGTCACTGTGATCACCGAATATGGAAAGTGCATGAGTGGCGACACTACGTGCACTTACATGGAAAACACCGGGGAGCAACTCACCGGCCATCTTGTACATATTCGGAATCATCAGTAATAACCCTTGCGAGGCTGTAAAAGTAGAAGTCAGCGAACCAGCCTGCAACGATCCATGTACTGCTCCTGATGCACCGCCTTCTGACTGCATCTCCGTTACTTCGACTTCATCCCCAAAAATGTTCTTTCTTCCATGGGCTGCCCATTCATCAATATACTCAGCCATGGTGGATGAAGGCGTAATGGGATAAATAGCAGCTACCTCACTAAACATATAGGCTACATGAGAGGCTGCATAGTTCCCGTCACACGTTATAAAATTTTTCTTCTTTGTCATGATAATTCCTTAAATTATTTAAACTAAAAATTGAATCACCCAACAAAATTATAATAAAAATTTCACCTGTCGACAGCTCATGATGAAAATCAGCCTGCCAACTCATTATTCATTCTTATTAAAAATAATGAAGTTACAAGGTCCGCTCATTGCCGGCAGACTAAAAAAGGCGGACCCGATGAAGGATCCGCCTTTATGTCAGTGCAATGTGTTTTAGAACATGTTATTCGCTGTTCATAGAAATCAAAAACTCCTGGTTGGAAGCGGTCCTGGCAATCTTGTCGCGCAGGAACTCCATAGCCTCTACCGAAGTCATGTCGGTCAGGTAGTTGCGCAGGATCCAAACCTTGTTGAGTACCTCTCCGTCCAGAAGCAGTTCTTCCCGGCGGGTACTGGACATGGTGATGTCGATGGAAGGGAATATTCGGCGGTTGGAGAGACGCCTGTCGAGCTGCAGCTCCATGTTACCGGTTCCTTTAAACTCCTCGAAGATCACATCGTCCATCTTGGAACCTGTTTCGGTCAGGGCAGTAGCCAGGATAGTCAGCGAGCCGCCTTCTTCAATGTTTCGGGCCGCACCAAAGAAACGCTTGGGCTTATGCAGGGCATTGGCATCTACCCCACCGGAGAGGATCTTTCCGGAAGCCGGTGAAATAGTATTGAAAGCCCGGGCCAGTCGGGTGATGGAGTCCAGCAAGATCACCACATCATGGCCGCACTCGACCATCTTCTTGGCTTTATCCAGCACGATGTTGGCAACCCGCACGTGACGCTCGGCTGGCTCATCGAAGGTAGAAGATATAACCTCTCCTTTCACATTGCGAGCCATGTCTGTAACTTCTTCCGGACGCTCGTCTATAAGCAGCACGATCATATATACTTCCGGATGATTGTTTGATATGGCATTGGCAATATCCTTCAAAAGGATAGTCTTTCCTGTTTTTGGCTGCGATACGATCAGTCCCCGCTGGCCTTTGCCTATGGGTGCAAACATATCCACCATCCTGCATGAAAGGGGATCTTTGGTGGTATTAGCGGTCAATCGAAACTTCTCCTCAGGGAACAAGGGAGTGAGATAATCGAAAGGCACCCGGTCCCGGATAAAATCGGGATCCCTTCCGTTGATTTTCTGTACCTTGATCAGGGGGAAATATTTCTCGCCTTCCTTTGGGGGACGTATGGTGCCTTCAACAGTATCCCCTGTCTTAAGACCAAAAAGTTTGATCTGGGACTGAGATACATAAATATCATCGGGGCTGTTCAAATAATTATATTCAGCTGAACGCAGAAAACCATAGCCGTCGGGCATGATCTCCAGGACTCCGGAATTGGAAATGATCCCCTCAAACTCATACTGGTTGCGCTCCTGCATGCGCTTTTTCTTTTGCTGGGATGCAGCCTGCTGATGTTCCTTTTGCCTGTCCTGTCTATCCGGCCTGTCCTGTCTATCCGACCTGTCCGATCTGTCCTGCCTGTCCGACCTCTCCGGTTTCTCTTGCTTCTCTTGCCTCTCCTGAGGCTTCTCGGCATTCTCCTGCCTGGGCTGTTCCGGTTTTTCTTTTTTCTCTTTCCCTTCAGCAGTCGGTGCTTCAGCTTGACGGGAATCCTTGTTTTCTGCTTTGGGTTCGATGGTTTCTGTTTCAGTAGAAGTATTCTGCTGTTTCCTGGAATTTTTCCGTGAGGTATTGCTGCTCTTAGCGCTTTCCTTGGATTGTCTGGAGGTCTTGGAGGATTTTCTGGAGGGAGTCTTTTTTTCGGTCTTGGATTCTTCCGTGGCGTTGATGGCCTGCTGATCCAAGATCTTGTAAATCAAATCCTGCTTCTTCAATGAGTCAGCCCTCTTCACATTCAACTCCTTGGCGATCTGACGCAATTCAGAAACCAATTTTTTGTTCAATTCAAGAATATCGTACATAATTAAGATAATTGGAAATTAAGATAATTGATTTAATTCAATGTGTATAGTGATTGTATAAAAAGTGTCGGGGAAAAGAAGATTACCAAGATTGGAAATCCGGTGCAATAATAAGGATTTCACAGGAATTACCAAAATAAAACCAACAAATCTTCAAAAATATTGTAGTTAAAGGTAAAAAAAATTTTTTAATTCGGTCGAATGTTTATTTTTACGTATAGGAATGTGAACAATTTTTCCTTCCCCTTTTACGTTTTCTTGGAACCCTAAACCTATTCCATGAGACAGCTAAAGATCATTAAACAAGTCACCAACCGCGAGGCGCTGTCGGTCGATAAGTATTTGCATGAGATCAGCAAGGAAGATTTGTTAACAGCTGATCAGGAAGTGGAATTGGCCAGAAGGATACGAAAACAGGATGAGCAGGCCCTGGAGAAGCTGATTCGATCCAACCTGCGTTTTGTGGTATCGGTGGCCAAGCAGTATCAGAATCAGGGACTGAGCCTACCCGATCTGATCAATGAAGGCAACCTTGGTCTGATCAAGGCTGCCCGTCGCTTTGATGAAACCCGCGGTTTCAAGTTTATCTCCTACGCCGTCTGGTGGATCCGCCAGTCGATCCTTCAGGCTCTGGCTGAACAGGCCCGCATCGTGCGCCTTCCCCTAAACAAGATCGGCTCAATCAACAAGATTAACAGGGCCCTGGCCGAGTTGGAACAACGCCACGAAAGGGAACCATCCATCCAGGAGATAGCCAAAACCCTGGAGCTGGCCCCTGAAGAGATCAAAGAGACGATGAAACATTCCAACAAACCCCTTTCCATGGATGCCCCCCTGAACGAAGAAGAAGAGGATAGCATGTATGATATCCTGGAAAGCGACGAGAACCCTTCCCCCGACGAAAACCTGATCAACGAATCGCTTAACCGGGAAATAGAGCGGGCCCTTTCTTCCCTGACTGAGCGGGAGGCCAAGATCATCCGCCTTTATTACGGACTGGGTAACAAACACCCCTTCACCCTGGAGGAGATCGGAGAGAAAATCAGCCTCACCCGTGAACGGGTAAGGCAAATAAAGGAGAAAGCCATCAAAAGACTTAAACACACCACCCGCAACAAAATACTCAAATCCTATCTTGGATGAAAAAACATTTACCCTGACTGGTGCGTTGGAAGCTCCATATTTTGACTTATTTTTGTGATCTTTATTAACCGGTGCTTTACGCCACAAAAGTCGGGTATATGGAACTGATCGATTTTGAACTACCTTATATTTCAGCCAATACAGAAGGAATAGGGGGTACCATCAAAGATACCCCCGAAGATTTCATAGTTGAAGAAATCCCGGTATATGAGCCTGAGGGAGAAGGCGAACACCTCTTTATCAACCTGACCAAGACAGGTATCACCACCCGGGACGTTCAAAAATCGATCGCCCGCCTGTTCAATGCCCCACGGCAGGATGTCAACTATGCCGGCATCAAGGACAAGCATGCCGTGGCCACCCAGTATTTTAGCGTATGGCTCCGGGAGGGGCAGGATCCAAACCTGGCCAAAAAACTGGAAGAAGAGCTGCCTGTGACGATCAACAAGGTGGCTTTTCATTCCCGTAAAATCAAGAGTGGCCATCTGGCCGGCAATGGTTTCACCATCCGCATCAGGAACCTGGACAAACCGGTAAGCCAGGCGGCCGAGAGGGCCGGAGAGATAGCAAAACTCTTACGCATAAGCGGTGTACCCAATTTTTACGGCGACCAGCGCTTTGGCATCGAAGGCGATAATGCCCGGCGCGGGCTGCAGATCATCACCGGCGAACTCAGGGAGAAAAGCAAATGGCTTCGGCGCTTTCTTATGTCCAGCTACCAGAGCTACCTGTTCAACTATTACCTCCACCGCAGGACAGAACAAGGCCTTTACGGCCGGATCCTGACAGGTGACGTGGCTAAAAAGCACGAAACAGGAGGCATCTTTATTGTGGAAGATGCTGCTCAGGACCAGGAGCGTCTGGAGAACCAGGAGATCAGTTATACCGGCCCCGTCTATGGCAAAAAGATGACACCTGCCCAAGACGAAGCAGGCCAACTCGAACAACAGATCCTTGAGGAACAAAACATCGACCTGCAGACACTACGCAATGCCCGGCTCACCGGCACACGCCGGCAGGGCATTCTCATACCAAGAATACGGGTGGAAGAGGAAGCCGAGAGCATCCGCCTGCATTTCACCCTGCCCAAAGGGGCTTTTGCTACCATCGTGGTGCGCGAGTTCACAAAAAATTTCTGAGCCTGCTGCTAGCTCCCCCTTTTTGACTATTTTTGTCTAAAAAATAGCCCTATGGAACATTTGGTTGCCCCTTCCATGCTGGCGGCGGATTTTGCCAACCTGCAGCGCGACACCGAAACGATCAACAACAGCCAGGCCGACTGGTTCCACCTCGACATCATGGACGGCATGTTCGTGCCCAATATATCCTTCGGATTGCCCGTGGTAGAAGCCATCAACCGCCATGCCCAAAAAACCCTGGACGTGCACCTGATGATCAACGACCCCGACCGCTACCTGGAAGATTTTCATAATGCAGGAGCCGATATACTGACTGTCCACATGGAAGCCTGCCAACATTTGCACCGGAGCATCCAGAAGATCCATTCCCTGGGTATCAAAGCCGGTGTGTCGCTGAACCCCCATACTCCCGTCAATACCCTGGAAGACATCATACAGGACGTAGACCTGGTGCTGATCATGTCGGTCAACCCCGGCTTCGGAGGACAAAAATTCATTCCCCAGGCCATACAAAAGATACGCAAGCTGCGGAACCTGATCAACCAAACAGGATCGAAGGCGCAAATCGAAATAGACGGCGGGGTTACCACCGCCAATGCGGCCGAGCTGGTCTATGCCGGCGCCGACGTGCTGGTGGCCGGAAGCTTCGTCTTTAAATCCGATGATCCAAAAAAGACCATCGGAGACCTAAAAGAGCTCAAGAAATAACCTGGAGAATCACAAATCTCCTGGCTCCTCTTGGCCATCCACAAAATCCTGCAAGTAGGTATAGGCTTCTGTCAGCTTCCCGTTTCGCGTGATCGTGGCACGTTCGATGATGCCCTTGTCATCATTTCCCAGTATATAAGGAAAAATCTCATCCAGCAGGGTTTGTCCGAACTCCTGGGAGGCATCGCGCGGCAACTCGCCCGGCAGGTTGTCCACGGCCATCACCGTGATGTTGTCTTTGCTGCTGAAGGGCGGCTCCTCCAGTTCAGTCTTTGGATTGTAATCGTAAAACGGATCGGCGATGGTCGAAGCACGGAGAGTAGAATGAATGGGACCATCCACATCGCAGCTCACATCAGCGATCACCGAGATATTGAAATCGGACTCCTTCATATCCTCTTTGGTGATGAAATGGGGTGAACGCGGATCCCAGTAATGGGCAGCGATAAACAGGTCGGCCTCTTTCTGGTAAGGTTTGAAGGTCGATTCGTATTCCTCGGGGTGCTTATAGAAATGATGCAGGTCAAAGGTCTTGCCATGCTTGTGTTGAACATAGTCATGAGGATCAAGGCGGGTCAGCACCGGTTCATCGAAATCCTTTTCCAGAAACTCCTGTGGGGTTACCTCCCGTAATTTCAGAGTCCGCAATGTTTCCATCGCACCGTTGGCCACGCGGCCGCCGCCGGTGATCACAATCTTCTTCTGCTTCAGCTCCAGGCGGCGAAGGCCCGAGAACATCTCCTCCATGTCGTGGCACTCATAGGCCGGTTTAAGGGTAAAGGCACCGGTACGCATGCCCAGGGCACGTATCCCGTTATAGGCTCCCACCATTCCGGCCCACCTGCCGAAAGCAATCAGCCGCTTACCATTATAGTCGGTCAGGTATTCATAATCAATCAGAGTGATGCGGTTGCGGAGGATCTCCTGGAGCATCTTCCGGTTATGAGGCTGTTTCTTGCCCACGTGGGCAAAGTACATATAAGTCTTGTCGGGAATGAAGGTGGTATAGTCCACCTCTTTGATGCCCAACAGCAGGTCGCAGTCGCTGAGATCCTCCTTCATTTCCAGCTCGAGGTAACGATATTCCTGGTCCTCGAAGCCCCGGATAAAACTGGGTTGGATGCATAACGCGACATTGGAAAATCGTTCCTGAAAAGTAAGGGCCTGGGCGGGTGAAAGGGGGACCCTGCGGTCGGGGGGATTCTTGGTTTCCCGTAAAATACCAACACGGCGAATATCGTTCATAAAACTTAGGTTTTAGGGTTCAACAGGTAAATTTAGTTTTTTTCTCCGAGAATTCAGAGAAGGATAATAGATTTTGTACCTTTGCGTTTAATCTTT
>P_1C_Sed_2_UnCtyDRAFT_1000556_pt1 | contig 11249 bp, 12 predicted proteins | sample Pon1CUnioCityCA_4_FD_10229 | JGI IMG/M metagenome (IMG submission 10229) | reverse complement strand
CGGCATCAATCATGGCCTCATCCACGCTGATATTAAGCATGTCGGCTCCCGCTTCTATTTGCTGGCGGGCTATATGAAGGGCCTCCTCGTAACGCTCATCACGGATCAGCTGCATCATCCGGGCCGAACCGGTAGCATTGGTCCGTTCCCCAATACGTATCAGCCGGGTAGTATTCTTCACACTGAGCGACTGGAGACCGCTGACCTTGGTGGATCGGGCATGGGGTTCGACAGGCCGCGGAGAATAATGAGAAGCTTTTTCAGCAATAGCCTCAACATGTTCGGGCCGGCTGCCACAGCATCCTCCCACTATATTGACCAATGAACGCCTGAAATATTGCTCCATATCCGCCGCCATCCGGGTCGCTGAGGTATCGTACTCGCCCAGCTCATTGGGCAGTCCGGCATTGGGATGGGCGCTTACCGGAAGGGTCGATTTTTCAGAAAGACGTTCAAGGTAAGGCAACAAACGCGCCGGACCAAAAGAGCAGTTAAGGCCAATGGAAAAAGGAGAGAAAGGTTGAAGGGCATTATAAAAGGCCTCCACCGTTTGTCCCGATAAGGTGCGGCCACTGTCACCGCTGATGGTAAGGGATACCATCACCGGCAGGCTTTTGTGTGCCTGTCTCATCACCTGGTTCACTGCATAAAGGGCAGCCTTGGCATTGAGGGTGTCGAAAACAGTCTCAATAAGAAAGGCGTCCACACCCCCGTCAAGAAGGCCCCGGGCCTGCTCCTGATAAGCCCCGGCCAGTTGATCGAAATGGATGCTTCTGTATCCCGGGTCTGCTACATCGGGAGAGAGAGAGGCCATCTTATCGGTAGGTCCGATAGAACCAGCTACATAACAAGGCTTTAATGAACCTGACGCCTTGTATTGCCGAATGCTCTCCCGGGCAATAAGGGCAGCCTTCCTGTTAATCTCATATACATCTTTCTCCAGACCGTAAGGCTGCAATCCCAAAAAATTGGCATTGAAACTATTGGTAGTCAGGATATCGGCACCTGCCTCCAGATATCGATAATGGATGGATTTTACCAGATCAGGCTGGGTAAGGGAGAGCAAATCATTCATTCCTTTCAACTGAACATAATGATCGCAGTAAAGTTGCCCCCGGTAGTCCTCCTCCTTCAGCCCTTCCTGCTGAAACATTGTGCCCATGGCTCCGTCCAGAACCAGTATCTTATGATTGATGGCTTCGCTTAAATCCATAAACTTACAATCCCAATTTTGCAAACACACGTATTCTGATCAGTAGGAGATTAATAATTCCTGTACAATCTATTTTACTAAGAATAAGACGGATTTTGTTTTTAAACCGAATAACAGCGGATAGCAATTTTCACTTATTCGAGTGAAAACCAGATGCATTCGAAAAATGATTCCAGATAATGCAGTATAGACAACGCTTCATAACATTCCCCCGTTCGCGTGTTTATATAGACAACATTTTTGCCTGTTCTAAATAACTTCTATGCAAACTTAGGGAATATTGGCACAAAAACAAAATTTAGCACGATGTATTAAATCATTAAATTTCTTAAATTTATGTGTAAGAAGCTAAAAGATTGGATGTCTATAAGAAAGAATGTGTTGTGTTGAAAATAATATTAAGCCCTGTCGGGGGGAGTGTCCCCAGAAATATTTTAACTGAAAGAGTCTCCTTTTCCAAATGGGTTTCGTATTAAAACCTTATTTATGCATTTCACCTTAGTAGCTTAAAAAGACCCCAAACCCCACCTTATTACCTTATTTTATTTCCCAACCGGTAGCAAATGTGAAATAAAGCAATAAGGTATGTGTTGGGGAGGATACCTTTAGCTACTAAGATAAATTACATAAATAAGGTGGAAGAAGAGAAGGGTAAAGAAAAAGGGGGATCTTATGCACAAAAAAACCCCGGAGGATTTCCGGGGGCTTGATTATCCAGACCGTACATGTGCTGGTTATAGCATCCTACAGAAAAATGGATGGTTATAATTTCTCCAGCTGCTTTTTGATGTTTTGTTCGATGCGTTGTTCTACGTTTTCCGATTCGGTATACTGGAACTTCTCACCGGTAATTTTTTCAAACAGTTCAATGTATCGTTCCGAGACTTTCCGGATGAAGTCGTCGTTCATCTCAGGCACCTGCTGACCTTCTTCTCCCTGGAAGCCTTGCTCTATGAGCCATTCACGAACAAACTCCTTAGAAAGTTGTCGTTGGGGCTCCCCTTTCTCAAAACGCTCCAGATAACCATCGGCATAGAAATACCTGGATGAATCGGGTGTATGGACCTCATCGATCAGGAAGATCTTACCATCCTTCTTTCCAAACTCATACTTGGTATCGACCAGGATAAGGCCTTTATCGAGGGCCATTCGTGTCCCCTGGTCAAACAGCTTCAGGCTGTAATCTTCCAGCATCTCATACTCTTCTTTGGTCACCAGGCCCTGGCGAATTATCTCCTCTTTCGAGATATCCTCATCATGTCCCTCATGAGCCTTGGTGGTGGGGGTAAGGATGGGGCGCTCGAATTTCTGATGCTGCTTCATTCCCTCGGGCAGAGGTTCGCCGCAAATCTCACGCTTGCCGGCCTTGTACTCCCTCCAGGCATGGCCCGTAAGATATCCTCTAACAACCATCTCAACCGGGTAAGGGTCTGTATTATGGCCCACCATGACATTGGGATCCGGTGTAGCAATCTTCCAGGTGGGAACAATCTGGCTGCTGGCATCCAGAAAACGGTCGGCAATCTGGTTCAACACCTGACCCTTGTAAGGTATCCCTCTGGGCAGGACCACATCAAAGGCTGAGATACGATCGGTGACAATCATCACCAGGTGCTCATCCTTGATGTTATAAACATCCCGTACTTTCCCTTTATACACATCTTTCTGTCCGGGAAGCTGAAAATCGGTTCTGATAACTGGCTTTTGCATAGGCGTAGTTTTATTCCTTATTATTCATATATTGGCTATAGGCTTCGACAATCTGTTTGACCAACTCGTGTCGAATAATGTCGCGTTTATCAAAATAGACAATTGAGATGCCACGAATGTTCTTTAATATGCCCATTCCTTCAATCAGCCCGCTTTTTTGTCTTCTGGGCAGATCGATCTGGGTAATATCGCCTGTGACGATAAATTTTGCATTTTTGCCCATCCGGGTAAGAAACATCTTCAGCTGATTGACGGTGGTATTCTGGGCTTCATCCAGGATAACAAAGGCATTATCCAGCGTTCGCCCCCTCATGTAGGCCAGCGGGGCAATCTCTATGATCCCTTCTTCAATGAACTCGGTCAGCTTTCGGGGATGGAACATATCCCTGAGGGCATCGTAGAGGGGCTGGAGGTAAGGATCAAGCTTCTCTTTCATATCCCCGGGTAGAAATCCCAGGTTCTCGCCGGCCTCCACGGCCGGGCGGGTCAGGATGATACGCCGCACCTGCTTTTCCTTAAAAGCCTTAACAGCCAGAGCTATGGCAGTATAAGTCTTACCCGTACCTGCCGGGCCGACAGCAAAAACCAGGTCGTTCTTCTGGTGGGCCTCCACCAACTTGCGCTGGTTCACTGTTCGGGCTTTGATGGGCCGCGAATCGATGCCATAAACCAGAGAATCCTCCGAACTCTCCTTGGCTTTCATCATTTGTTCCCCTTCGTCCTCATCACTGAGCAAGGCTTCGAACTCTTTCTCCTTCAGGTTCTTGAATTTATTGAGATATTCAACAATCAGGTCAATCTTCTCTTCAAATTCATGGATCTCCTGCTCCTCTCCCTGCACCTTGAGCTCATTACCCCGGCCTATAATCTTCAGTTTCGGATAGTACTCCTTCAACTTTTCCAGCCGTTGATTCTTTACTCCAAACAGGTTCACAGGCTCTATACCCTCTAAATATATAACCTTTTCCATCATAAATTCTGATAAATATTGTGTACTTTTGAACTCATCAAAAGGGATGCTACAATCAACAAATCTAATAATTTATTTGCTATTAAACGTAAAGGTACTTTATATGATTATTTTTTAACTGGTGGCCATATGGAACTTACCCCTCAATGGCGGGGACGTTTCAATTGATTGCGGCCAAAATGAAGTTGGGTCCCTATGAAGCCAATTATTACCCTAACCACGGATTGGAACAAAAACGACTTCTATGCCGGTGCTTTTAAGGGCAGGATGCTGGATATTCATGCAGAAGCACGCATCGTGGACATCACCCACCAGATACGTCCCTTTAATATTCCCGAGGCCGCATTCATTCTGCGCAATACCTATCTCCACTTCCCCAAAGGCACCATTCACCTGATCGGTATCAAGAGCGTACCCGGAAAAGATCAGCATCACATCCTGGTGATCAGGGATGGCCATTATTTTCTGGGGGCTGACAACGGCATCTTTGGGTTGATGTTTCCAGGAGCCCCCGATAAGGTCATTCGCCTGAACCTGAAAAATACCCGGCCCACCTTTCCCAGCCTCGGCCTCTATACCCAGGTCATTGACCATTTGATAAAGGGTACGCCCCTGGAGGAACTCGGCGAAGAACAAACCTCTTATTATAAGCGCATCCCGCTTAGGCCAACCATTGATGAATCGGTGATTATAGGCCGGGTGGTGTACATCGACTCTTATCAAAATGCCATCACCAACATATCCCGGGAACTTTTCAACCGTGTCTCCGAGCAACGGAAATACCAGATCTTCGTTCAAAGCAACAGCAATAAGATCAACCGCATCAGCAAGAGTTACCATGACACCCCCGAAGGAGAGCTGCTGGCCTTGTTCAACTCCCTGAACCTGTTGGAGATTGCCATGAACGGCGGCAATGCAGCACAGATCCTGTCGCTGGATACGGACTCCACTGTCAGGATCCGCTTCTTCTAACTTTGTCAGTTTTAAAACACGAGCCCCTTTCTTATGACAATACAAACAGAAGCAAACCGCATATAAATTTAAAAATCAAACGGATAAAAATGAAGAAACAACTGGAAGCCTTCGACCGATTGCTCAACATATTGAACGAGCTCAGGGAAAAATGCCCCTGGGACAGAAAACAAACAATGGAGAGCTTAAGAAACCTGACCATCGAAGAGACCTATGAGCTGGCTGATTCCATCCTGGAGAACGACCTGCCCGAGATTCGCAAAGAGCTGGGCGACCTGTTGCTTCATGTGGTGTTTTATGCAAAGATCGCCGAGGAGCAGCAAGCTTTCGACATCACCGACGTGATCCACTCACTGTGCAACAAGCTGGTGAACAGGCATCCTCATGTATTCGGTGAAACCTCGGTGCAAGATTCCAAGCAGGTTGAAGAAAACTGGGAGCAGATCAAGATGAAGGAAGGCCAGAAATCCATTCTTTCAGGGGTACCCGACTCCCTGCCTGCCCTGATCAAATCGAACAGGATACAGCAGAAGGTAAGAGGCGTTGGTTTCGACTGGGAGAAGAAGGAGCAGATATGGGATAAGGTGCGCGAAGAGCTGGATGAACTGGAGCATGAGGTGCGGCATGAAAAGAAGGAAAAGATGGAAGCCGAATTTGGCGATTTGCTCTTCTCGATCATCAATGCGGCCAGGCTTTACGACATTGATCCGGAGAATGCCCTGGAGAAAACCAACAAGAAGTTTATCAAGCGCTTCAAATTCCTGGAAGAGAATACCATCAGCAAAGGCCATTCGCTGAAAGACATGACCCTCGACGACATGAATGTCATCTGGGAAGAGGCCAAAAAAAACGATTCCCCCTAGGGTGGAATCGTTGTCATTGTATGATAAAAAGGCCCCGGTATCCCGCGTGCAAAGCAGGTAGCTATCCCGCCGGTTGATCAACGGGTATTTAAAGCACCATCAGCTCTGTTGTTAATCGCCTTTCGGGGATCCTTCGCCCTTTTCGTCCTGCGAGGCATCATTCTTATCTTCCCCGTTACCAGAGTCATCCTCTTCCTGGCTGAAATCCAGCATATCCAAAGCCTGGAGCGTATTATACCACCCAAGGATCTTCTTCATATCCGAGGTATACACCCGGTCGCGGTCGTAGTTGGGCACCACGGCAGCAAAATACTCCTTCAGCTCTTTGCCGCCGGCTTTTTTGGGGTTGAAAGCTTTTTCACCGTTCTCGTGCTCCCTGATGGCCTTAAAAACCTCTCTAAGCTCAAGATCGCCTTCTTCTGTGTAGATGCTGATGTCTTCCAGGGAATTGATCCTGGCTGCGGCATCGGCGTTAAGGCGCTTACCCGTTTCCAGGTTCTCTACGATGATGCCGTTTCTGCTCTTTTTGAGATACTTATACAGCCCGCTGTAACCAGCAATAGAAAGAATATCTTTTAACATGCTCAATCCAGTTTTAAATAATCCTTTGCAAATATAGAATAAAGTTCCTTTTGCAAAAGTCAAAATTTGACTTTTGTTTCCGCTTCCTTGCTAGTTGATGTTTCGTTCTTTCTTGATCTTTTCGTAAGCCTCATTGACTTTCTGGAACTTCTCATTGGCGGCTTGCTGAAAATCCTCTCCCAGATGGCTCACCTTGTCGGGATGATACTTGTTGGCCATTTGGCGATAGGCCTTCTTAATTTCTTCGTTGCTGGCAGAAGGATCTACCTCCAAGATCCGGTAAGCGTAATCGGTCTCTTCGATGAACATCGATTTAATCGAGTTCATATCCTTATCCGAAATGCCCATATGGGAGGCTATAAATTCGATGGTATCTTTCTCCTTCTGATGAAAATGCCCGTCGGCACCGGCGATGCCATAGAGAAAATGAAGCATCTGGAGCCGGCTGCTATAGTCCATATGCGTCCTGATCTGGTCGGTCACTTCCTGGATCGGTATATTTTGCTTGAGGATGTCACGCAACAACTGGATGGCCTCTTCTGCCGACTCCTGTCCAAAATTTTTACGGAAATACTCCTTTACGTAATTCAGCTCGGACCGCATCAGCTTTTGATCAGCCTTCATCACTGCAGCGACCAGAACAAGCAGACTGGTAACAAAACTGCCCGTGGTCGTCATCGAATATCCCGAGGAAGACTTTTGTTGCTGAGACTCATCAAAAATGGACCCCAGCACAAATCCCATGATGCCCCCTATAGGTCCTAAGAAGGCCCATCCCAGACCGCCGGCTATCCATTTGGTAAATTTTCCCATAATGCTTATGCTTTGCCGATTAATGTATGATGAATTTCTAAAATTTGTGGAATTACCAGCCGGGATCCATCATTGTATATAACAGACCCTGCCTGGTCGATTTTTTTTTCGTCGCTCATCTGATGAGCCATTCTGGCACGTACAGCCTCTTCATCGACTCCGTCGCGTTTCATGACCCTTTGCACCCTGATCTGTTCAGGGGCATAGACCAGGATGGTATGGTCCAGATCTTTATGGCTTCCGGTTTCGAATAATATGGCGGCTTCTTCAATGACATAAGCTGCCCCTTTTTGCTGGTCACACCATTGTAAAAACCGTCGTTTCACCGCTGGGTGCACCAGGCTGTTCACCTGTCGCAACGCTTCAGGATCATTGAATATTTTAGACGCCAGCAAATCCCTTCTTAATCCTGAGGGGCCATAGAGGCCGCTTCCAAAATATTCGATCATCGCCTCTTTCACCTGAGCATCCTCATCGTAAATTTGCCTGGCCTGTTGGTCGGCATAAAAAACCGGCACGCCAAGCTTTTCAAAAACCTGGCATATCAGGGTTTTTCCACTTCCTATACCACCGGTGACCCCTGTTTTTCTCATTGTTTCTTCTCTATGATATAGTCTACTTCCCGGGGATTATAGGTATAAGATTTCAAATAATCCGGAGCCTTTACCACCTCTACCTTCAACTGCCCGCCGCCTTCCTGAATGTCGCGGTAATCCGCCGCCACCTTGAACAGTTCAGGGATCACCTTCTCATACTGGCTCAACCCTACCAGATAGGTGATGGCAACCTTTTGCGGAAAGGTCCTTACCACCAGCGAATCAGGCACATTAATCACCTGGACATCCTTTTCCACACTTCCTTCTGTATATTCTTCCACCGGGATCGTCAATTCTACCTGGGGGATGGAAAGTTCGACCTGTCGATGAGGCCTCTCCAGATCGATGCTGGTATGAACAGTTTGCTGCAGATCAGCAAATTTCCTGGACCGTGTAGGGATCCGGTCAATGGTATCCAGCACGGAATTAGGACCTGACAGAACCACCGAATCGGGTTCTATCTGAATGCTTCCCCGAAGCATCATCTGCCTGGCAAAGGAATACTCCAGACGGGGCTGAACCGGCACTTGCTTGCTGATCTTTTCGGCAAATTCAAAAAACAAGGTATCGGGTGTGATATCCAAAATCTCAACATTCTGACTCAGCTGTTGAGCAATTCGGGTGGTGGTAGTTTGAGTAACGATATAGTACCGGGGCGAACCTTCAGTCTCCTGGGCATGAAGATTATAAGAGTTAATATGCAGGATAAGCGGATTTAATTTATTGCTGAACTTGTACTCCAGCAGCTTAAAGCCCTGTGCTCTTATTTCCAGATGCATGTGCGAGGGCAGGTTCCCAACCACAATCTTATCCTCGGGCATATCCTGGTATTCGACGGGATAAGAAATATTGTTGACATACACCTCTTCCAGCTGGGTCAAAAACCAGAAGATAGTTGAAAGCGCAAGGAAGATCAGGAATATACCCAATCGCCTGTTATTCCTTAACGCTTTAATGGAATCCCATGCTTTTTTGAAACTGCTGACTGGAATACGCACCGGTCTGGATTTTAAAAAAATCTCCCGCCATCACAGAAAGCATACGCATGATTCCTGCAGCAACGGGAGATGAAACACTTATCGTTTTTCGCCGAGATCCTTAGCGTCCTTAAGAATGGCGTTCTTATCGATTTTGAATCTGCTTTGATCCTGTACTTCAATAACAACCGTCTGGTCGCTCACTTCCACGATCTTTCCGTAGATACCTCCGGTAGTTATCACTTTATCCCCGTTCTTGAGGGATTCTCTGTACTTTCTGAGCTCTTTCTGCCGCTTCATCTGTGGGCGGATCATAAAAAGATAGAAAACAACGATGATCAGGAGCAAGGGCCATAAAGAAACCAGTGGGTTTCCCTCTCCTCCTTGCGGCTGGGCCATTAAAATCTGAAATAATTGGTTCATAGTCATCATGAGTTTTAGAAAATTTGTTTTATACGATTACATTGGCTTTTATCGTCAAGCGAACGTCCCCACGCGGGGTATTGGTTCGGATAATAACCGACTTGTACTGGTTGCCCCGGCGGCCTGAACTGTCAAAAATCACCTCTACACTGCCTTCCTCTCCGGGTGCTATGGGCTCCTTATCGTATTGGGGTACCGTACATCCGCAACTGGCAATGGCCTCCTTGATTAAAAGGGGTGAACCGCCCGTATTCCTGAATTCAAATATGTAAGATACCCGTTCGCCCTGCCTGAGGGACCCAAAATCGTAATAAACCTGCTCAAATTTGATCCCGGCAGGCGCTCCCCCGCTTTGGCTTTGGCTGTTGTCCTGACCCTGATCCTTCTTTCCACAACCGGTCAATACCAAGGTCCATACAATCGCAAATAATACAAGAGTCCTTTTCATATGTTTCTGCAAAAATATAACAAAATATTTAGGATGAAGGAAATAATATCAAAAACGTCAGATTTCTCCGATTAACCCTCTGCCCTGCTTATTTATGCGGTTATCACTTCTCAATTGGGCAATCACCTTATCCAGAATTCCATTGATAAAGATATTGCTTTTTTCCGTACTATAGTATTTGGCGATCTCAATGTATTCATCCAGGGTAACCTTTGTGGGTATAGACGGAAACTCCAGAATCTCATTGATGGCCATTTTCATGATCAGAATATCCATGAAGGCGATCCTTTCCAAATCCCAGTTTCTGGAATTCTCCTCTATGATCTGATCGTATTCTTTATAGTTACGAATGGTCTTGCGGAAAAGCTCTTTGGCGAAATCTTTATCCTCCTCCTTCTTGAAAAGGGGGAAATGCAATTCCCCCTGACCTTCCTGATCCATTTCGCGCAGGGACCTGATAATAAAACTGATTACCAGCTCCACCTCATCGTTCCAGTAAATGCTTTGTTCTTCCAATTGCTGGAAAAGAGGCTCAAAATCAGCCAGCAAGGCATCGTATATGCGCAGGACAAATTTCTTATCCTCTTCATAGGATTGGCTTTCGCGGCTCATATAGTCGGCGTACAAATCGCTCTCAATCAAATAATTGTATAGATCGCGAACGAATTCTTTCTGCTGCGACCAGCTAAGCTTATTTTTAGAAACATACTTGTTTAAAGCCTCGTTTTGTTCTATCTGATTGATTGCAAGATTATCAATGAATTTGGTGTTGGGATGGAGATCCTCATAGGTGGGAGCCTTCTTGGCCCGGGCTATCTCGATCTTGTTTTCCGCAAAACGCTTCAGATCCACCATCAGATAGAGCATCTTATGATACAATTCATGAAACTTATTCATCGAAAAAAACAACTCCTTCTCGGCCGCATGAACGGTTTTACCCTCCGAAAATAAATACGAGAAAACAATCTGTAAAATCTTGATCCTGATCAACCGTCTAGTTATCATTCTTATATAAAAGTTAGTCTAAAATTCAAAAGATACGCGTGCAAAATAAATGAAAAATTAGCCTCAAAATAAAATTTGTCTGAGGAATTGACGAAAATGTAAGAATTTTTTCTAAAAAAAGATATTTTTGTAAAAGCAATCCACTAATTATTTTATACTTTTGATAATTACAACGTGAAACTTAAAAAGCGAATCATGATGGACGGATACGAAAACAACGAAGGACAAGGACAAGAGCAAGGGAAAAACGGACAGGACATTATTTTCTCAAAAGTAATTAAAGCAGGGAAAAGAACCTACTTCCTGGATGTGAAGGCTACCCGTAAGAATGATTATTATTTGACCATTACCGAAAGCAAGAAGAGGTTTAAGAGCAACGGGAAGCGCTTTTTTGAAAAGCACAAGGTCTTTCTATACAAAGAAGACTTTGACAAGTTCACCGAAAGCCTGGAGGAAGTGATTAACTTTATTAAAGAAGAAAAGAAAGAAGAAATGGAGGCCCTCAAAAAAGAGCAGGAAGCCAGAGAGTCCCAACAGGTTGAAGAGACCGCCAATACAGGTTACTCCTCCGACATCGAATTTGAAGACTTAGAAGAAAACAACAACAGAGAATAAACAAAAAAGGGCCGGACAGGCCCTTTTTTGCCCTCCATCAACCGCCACCCACAGGAACCAAT
>P_1C_Sed_2_UnCtyDRAFT_1000555_pt1 | contig 11249 bp, 10 predicted proteins | sample Pon1CUnioCityCA_4_FD_10229 | JGI IMG/M metagenome (IMG submission 10229) | reverse complement strand
ATCCATTCGTTAAAGCGCGTCATTAGCTATCGCAAAACTCAGGAACATGCCCGCCACTACCTGGAAACCCTGGCCGGATCGCCGATCACGAGCACCGCCTCCGATATCATGCGTATGATGTTTATTGTAGTGCAGTATGGCATACGACCCAAGTAGGCGGTTTCATCCCTTGACAACCGGGTTTTTTGGCTTATATTCAGCAAGCGATTCATACCCGATTTAACTTCTTACCGTTTAGCCGGAAATGCAGACATGCAAACTGTTTTAAAAGGAATGACCCTGATTGACGGCACCGGAGAAACCATTACAGACGCTGTTCTCGTGTTTGAAGGCAAGACCATTGTTGCCGTCGGAGACCGCCGGTCCGTGGCAGTGCCGACGGATGCCATCCATTACCACCTGAAAGATAAATATGTTATCCCCGGCCTGATAGACGCCCATATCCATCTGGACATGCACGGTATGGCGGATACTTATCATGAAAGCCTGGTTGAAGATAAACTCCGTACCATCCGGGCGACCCTGGAAATGGGCAATACCATTCGCGCAGGAATAACCACGGTCAGAAATGCCGGCTCCGCCAATTATATCGACATCGCAGTGAAACAGGCAGTGGAGGAAGGTCTGATCGTGGGCCCCCGGATTCTTGCCAGCGGAAGGATCATTTGCATGCAGTCGGCCGGAAATGAATATTTTGCCGGGCTCTATCACGAAGCGGACGGAGTGGATGAAAACCGCAAAGCTGCCAGGGAGCAGTTGAAACAAGGTGCGGACCTGTTGAAGGTCATGGCCACCGGCGCCATTATGAACCCTGGCGGGGCTCCCGGCGCTCCTCACCTGGATATGGATGAAATTCGTGCCGTAGTCAAGGAGGGAAACAAGGTGGGCAAGCACACGGCAGCGCATGCACACGGTGCCGAGGGGATTAAAAATGCCATTAACGCCGGGGTCCGCACAATTGAACACGGGACCCTGGCTGACGATGAAGCCCTGAATATGATGGCGGGAGCCGGGGTGTTTCTCAGTTCAACCCTGAGTTCCAATTTCTGGATGCTCAATGCCCGTACAAAAAACGGGATACCCCAGTTCATGTCCGATAAAGCCGAAGAAGTCTCCAAAATCCGGAAGGAAAACCTGCATCGGGCGATCGCAAAAGGTGTTCCCGTCATGATGGGAACAGATGCGGGCACACCTTACAACTTTCACGGCAAGAATGCCATGGAGGTGATCCAGTATGTTAAGATCGGATTGATGGATGAAATGGCCGCCATCCTCGCCTCAACGAAGACAGCCGCAGAAGGTATCGGAATGATAGAGCGGATCGGCACCCTTGAAAAAACCAAACTTGCCGACTGTGTGGTGTTACGGGAAAACCCCCTGGAAAATATTGAATCCCTGGCTTCTCTGGAAAATATTTATCTGGTCTTTAAAGAAGGACGCCTGATCAGCGGTGAAGTGGACACCAACCAGTGGTCCCCTGCATCCCCCCTTGGCCCCGAATAGCAGGCAACAGAGACGATACACCAACATTTGCCACCGATGCCGGCCCCTTTAACTCAAATTTTTTTATGAATCACTTGAGGAAGTCTTTATAATGAGCAATGAAAAAAAAATTCTGTTTTTATGTGATGCCAGTGACATTGAGGTGGTGACCGAGAGTTTTGCCAATGATCCCGTTTATCAACTGACCATTGAAAGTTTCGAGAAAATCCTTCGTTTCGGGATTCCGGCCTATCTTAAAGAAACCATTGAACGCGTCCGCCATAATCCTGAAATGTATGACGGCATTGTGGGCACTCACGATTCCTCCGCCATTATCGCCGCCATTATCGCCCAGGAAACCGGCAAGCGGTTTGCATCGGTCGAGGCAATTGTGAACTGCCAGAACAAATATCTGTGCCGCCGTATCCAGAAAGAAGTGGTTCCCGAGCACAGCCCCCGTTATGCCATTGCATTGGACTACCTGAGAGACCCCTCCCGGGTGTCAACACCCTTTTTCATCAAGCCGGTGCGCTCCAACATTTCGTTCGGGACCCACAAAATTGAGCATCCGGAAGCCCTGGAGAATTATATCACCCGGGAAAGCATCGATATTGCCCGCTTCAACCAGTATTACCTCGATGCCCTGTCTCACAAGTCCTCTTACCATAACGCCATGAATATCGCCACCTGCAACAGCTTCCTCTGTGAGGACCTGATCGAGGGACTCCAGGTAACGGTGGACGGCTATATCTTTGACGGGGAAATTTCCTTTTTCGGCGTTACAAAGGCCAACTATTATCCCGGAACCAACAGCTTCTTTTATCACAGTTTTCCTCATGAATTCCCGCCGGATCTGACCCGGCTCATTAATGACGGGCTATCGCGCCTGATCCCGGCACTGGGCATTGACAACAGTTTCTTTAACGTGGAAATCCGAACGGATGCGGATGAAAAAACTTTCAAAATTGTTGAAGTAAACAGCCGCATTGCCTTTCAGTTTGCCAAAACCATAGAGGCGGTGCGGGGGTTTGACCCTTTGCGACTGCTCTGTGACGTGGCGGTCGGCAAAAAGCCGGATCTGACGCCAAGCCGGGATAAACTCTTTAAATACTGTTATAATTTCGAACTGCATCATTTTACAGACGCCCGAATCCTTCAAACTCCAACCCAGAGCGCCTATGATGAAATTCGTTTAACCTTTCCCGAAGTATTCATAAGGAATCTGATTCACGAGAACCAGTTTTTATCGGACTTCAAACACAACCCCGAGAGCTTTCGATATGGGGTGGTCGAGGTGCCGGGCAACAGCTACGATGAAATCATGAAAAAATTTGAAGCCATAGTATCGCTTTTGGGATATAAATTCGCCCCCCTGGAGGCGCCGACTGAGGCTCCGGCTAGTGAATTGCCGGGCTTTCCGCCGCGATTCAACAAAGGTGAGAGCAGTGAGATGGCCGCCCAACCGCCACTAGACGAGTAGCCTGTCCGGCCACCACCAACAGGCTTATACGAATCTTTGCAATTCGTAATGGCTGCCGCAGAAGAACCCGGGTGACCGACCCAAAGATTTACATGCAATGACAAATAGTATAACGTTCAAGACAATATCAAACCTTCCAAAATCGCAGCATTACATAGCCGATGATTGACTCTTGCAGCCTGATGATGGCGCCTGGATTTCTTTCTTTAACCATGAACCAAGAACGAGGAATGGCATAATGCAGCAAACGGTTCAGGAAACAACAAAATTTGCTCCGGGTGAGCGGGCGGACGAGGCCACGATTTACCGCCAATCCCAACTGATATTGGATCAGGAACTTTTATCCAGGCTTTATGAAGCTGTTATGAACGCCGTGGTTATTCTCAACCAACAGCGGCAGATTGTCTATTGTAATCAGCATTTCGCAGAATTGGCAGGCTACGCAACCCCCCAGGAACTTTACGGAATGCGCGTTGGGGAGGCGATCAACTGCGTGCATTCAGATGAAAAAGCGGATGGATGCGGAACAGCAGAAGCCTGTGCGGTCTGCGGGGCGGTCAATGCCATTCTGGAAGCCCAGAAAGAACAAATTGTCGTTCAAGAGGCCCATATCCGCAAGCGCGACGGTAAGCCGGATGTCAACATTGAATTAAAAGCATCGCCCATGCAGCAGGGCGGGGAAAAGTTCATTCTTGTGGCAATGAGCGATATCAGCGACCGTGTCAGACGGGAGGCCCTGGAACGGATTTTTTTTCATGATCTGATGAATACGGCATCCGGGCTAAAGATCATGTCCGAGGAACTTCCGGAGGAATCCCGGGGATCCGGCACTCCTCCGGTCAAACGTCAGCTGCTAAACGGCATCATTCATTTGATTGATGAGATCAAGGAGCAGCGAAGCCTTCTGGACGCTGAAATCGAGGAGCTTAAACTTAATGTGAAGCCCTTCCAAAGCATCGCACTCCTAAAGGAACTGGCCGATTATTATCAGTATTTAGAAATTGCCGTGGGCAAAGAAATTGTTATTGATAACAATACAGAAGACCTTACCTTTGAAACCGACCGGACTCTGGTTTTCCGGGTTATCGGCAATATGCTCAAAAACGCCCTGGAAGCCAGCCACCCGGGAGCGTCGATAACAATGAACTGCCGGCAATTGAATCAGGGGGTTGAATTCAGCGTTCATAACCCCGGGGTTATTCCCCGGAGGGTCCAGTTCCAGGTGTTTCATCGCGCTTTTTCAACAAAAGCGCAGGGGCGGGGCCTTGGCACATACAGCATGAAGCTGTTGACCGAACATTACCTCGGCGGTCACATTTCGTTTACCAGTTCCCCCAAAATGGGGACCTGCTTCCGCGCCTGGTATCCGCTTCAATTTAATCGTTTTGCATAATTTTTCCAAAACGATTATTATTAATGTAAAATGTAATGATACCCGGAATGCTCAAGGATGCAATCGCATGATACAATCTGGAGACTTCACCAAACCTTTTTATCTTTGGGCTCTTGCAGTTTTGCTTGCCTGTACCGCCCTTTTCTCCGCCTGCACACATGATAGCGCACCCCAAACAGAACGGATGGAGCGGGTAGACGGGAAAGCCAGCGTGGCTGTAATGCCCTTTATAAAAGGGAGGGACCCCAGGAATCTGGCTCAGACCCTGAGCTGCCCGTTTGACAATTTCTGCTACGAAAAGACCGAATTGGATCCGGCGGCGGACCAGATCCTGACCGAAATGCTTCAGGAAAAACTGATGAGCAGTCTGGAGGAACGGATATTTCCCCTGAAACGCGTGAGGCAGGTATATTTCCCCATGCATTTGGATTATCCGGAATCCACCCCCCTCAATATGGCCCAAAAACTGGGGAACGAATTGGGGGTGGACTATGTGGTGGTCGGCAATGTATGGCGATTTCGGGAACGGGTGGGCTCATCCATGGGCGTATCCGAGCCGGCCTCAGTCGCCTTTGCGCTCTACCTCGTGTCTGTAAAAGAGGGTGAAGCCGTATGGCAGGGACGTTTCAATGAAACCCAGCAGTCTCTGAGCGAAAACGTCCTTAAAGCACCTGAATTTTTTAAACGCGGCGCCAGATGGTTAAAGGCCCGGGTACTGGCACGTTATGGGATCGATGAGCTTTTAAGGGAATTCCCGCTGAAATAGTCACCAGTGCTTACGGGTGCGGGAGACAAAACGCCCAAACAAAGCAATGCCGATTATTATAAGTAACAGGAGAACAATAGGCACGGCAATCCATAAAGCAATCTTTAAACCGATGACGAGAAGCGGAAGAACAATAAAGACCACGACTCCAATCAAGGCCAGGGTGCCGCACCCAACAAAAAAATCCTTAAAAAACCTGTCCATTCCTGATTCACTCACAATCTGCTAAAATATTAAAACAATATACCTTCATCCGCCCGAACTTACCGTCAACGACGAAATCCGTCGAAACCCGATGAAACCAAGCCAGGGGAAACCGGAAAGCAATTCCTGCAAACACAATAACCCCCCATATACAGGATTGTCACCCTGCTTGCAAGCCACAGTTGTTACCAATCTTGCTGGCGCCGGCCCGGGCAAGCCGGCAAGCAACATTTTTTTCTTTAAATTTCAAAAAACCTTGTTTACATTCCTGGGGTATGTTTAAAAAAATTAAAAAAAGAGGATACCTCCTCATTGAATTCAGAAATAAAAAGGAGATGTATTTGCATGACACGCCAATTTGACACCAAAACTACCCGAATCGGCGACATTGTCGATTATAATGCTGAAAAACTTTGGAATCATACGGCACTTGCCTATTATGAGTATGGCTTCAGCAAAACCTTTGCCGATTTCCGGCAGACCTGCAATCAGGTCGCCAAAGGCTTGATGGCCATTGGGGTGCAGCGAAACGATCATATTGCCATGTGGGCCAATAATGTACCGGAATGGATTTACACCCAGTTTGGCAGTGCCAAGATGGGGGCGGTAATGGTCACGGTAAACACAAATTTCCGGGCCTTTGAGCTGGAATACCTTTTGGCGCAGTCCGATGCCAATACATTGATCCTGGTCAACGGGGTCCGTGAGAAAGACGAATATATTCACATCCTCAACCAGGTCTGCCCGGAATTAAAGGATTGCGCGCCAGGGGCACTGCAAGCCCGGAAAGCGCCCCATCTAAAAAATGTGGTCCATCTGGGAGAAGAAAACATTCCCGGCATGTACAGCTGGAAAGACATGCTCGAACTGGGAGAGGAAACTTCGGATGCCGAACTGGCTGAAAGATCCGAATCCCTTGATCCGGAGGATGTGGTCATGATGCAGTACACATCCGGAACCACCGGTTACCCCAAGGGCGTTATGCTCACTCACCGGAACCTGGTTGGAAACGGCCAGAGCATGGCTGAAATCATGGCCTTGACACCCGAGGACAGCCTTTGCATCCCGGTGCCGCTTTTCCATTGTTTCGGATGCGTCATCGGCACCATGTGCTGTATGGTCTCAGGGGCTACCATGGCGCCGGTGTCCGCCTTCTGTGCAAAAACCGTACTTGAAACCGTGGATGCCCTCAAATGTACGGCCCTGCACGGGGTCCCGACCATGTTTATCGCCGAACTCGAAGAAATGGAACAAAACGCCTATGACACCTCCCACCTGCGGACAGGGGTTATGGCGGGATCCACCTGCCCCATTGAGGTCATGAACGGGGTTATCGAAAAGATGGGGGCAAAGGAGCTGACCATCGTCTATGGGCAGACAGAGAGTTCCCCCGGGATTACGCAGACCCGACGTGACGATTCACTGAAAATCCGAACAGAAACCGTGGGCCGGGCCCTGCCCAACGTCGAGGTCATGATTATGGACCCGGCTTCCGGCCAACCCCTGCCTCCCGGCGAAACCGGCGAATTGTGCAGCCGGGGCTACCATATCATGAAGGGCTATTACAAAATGCCGGAGAAGACCGCGGAGGCCATTGACAACGACGGCTGGCTGCATACCGGAGACCTTGCAAGTATGGATGAACAGGGCAACTGCGTCATCCAGGGCCGTTTAAAAGATATGATCATCCGCGGGGGGGAAAATATCTATCCCCGGGAAATCGAGGAATTTCTCTATACGCATGAGCGGGTAAAAGATGCCCAGGTGGTGGGGGTTCCCAGTCAAAAATACGGGGAAGAAGTGGCAGCCTTCATCCAGTTGAAAAACGGCAGTCTCCTCAGTGAAGAAGATCTCCGGGGGTTTTGCAAGGACAACATTGCCTATTATAAAATTCCCCGGTTTATTTATTTTGTCGATGAATTTCCAACAACCGCTTCCGGGAAGATCCAAAAATACAAACTTAGGGATATGGTGGTTCAGGATATTGATTGATCCGGCGGGATTTCGCAGCGCCCCCCATCTTCTCTCCGAGATCGCCAAGGTTGAGTGTTTTAACGCATCAGCCGATCACCCCACTTCGGGGCGGGGTATCTTCACCCCCGCCCCGAAGGCCCTGACCGGGCATCTGCCTTCCCCGATGGCCGTGCTTTGGCAATTCCAATGCGCATAAAGTAAGAAGAAATCCGGTTTAGCGGGAAAGTTTGCCCCAATTGAAGTCTGGCCGGTCCATGCCGTTTACTATATAGACAGTGTGGCATAACAGGTTGATAATGGGTTGAATGACAATGTCCGTGTTGATATGGCGGATCATTTCCAGCTCTTCTATATCCGCGCGCTCGGAGAATTTTCGGGCCTGCGCCTCAAGGGTGGCGCTGAGTTTTGCGCTGTCCATTTTACTGCGAAACAACTCATTGAAAGCCGTGCGCAGTTTGCTTGAAGGGTCGATATACATCCAGTCAAGCATCTGCTCCAGCCTGCTGAGTTCCAGCATGCCAAGCAATTCCATCAACTCCTCTATGGAGATCGGTTTGGGCGCGTCATTTAATTCTGAAGCTTTTTCAAAAACCTCAAGCGGTTGAGCAGCCGACGATTCCGTGGGGCAGCCAGAATTAATGACCCCGGAAAACTGCTCTGCCGGCCAGGAGGTCTTTTCCGCCTCCGTCACTTCCATCCGGGCGGTATACGCCCATTTGGCTTTGAAAGCCTGGCTTAGCTGAAACTCACTGATTCGGGCAAAAGAGATGAGGTCTTCCAGTTTTTCCCGCAGGCGTCGCATCTCTATGGCGCGAAGCTCTGCATCCGCCTCTGTCGTCTCGATTCGAACGGATATGGAATTATCAGACGTTTCCGAGTAAATATAGACATTTTGCCCGGTTTCCAGGCTGACCCGGAAGGAACCGGAGATCTCGAGAAGCTCATATTCTTCCGAAATGAAGCGTTCCTTAATTAAACTGAGACGCTCTTCTATGGGTGCAGACATTTCCAAGCTACCTTCAAGGCCTTATTGGCGGATACAAAGCTCAGACATCGGCTTGACCCGTTGCTTTATCCGGCCCGACGCGACAACCTCCAGGACCTCATCCGCCATTTTGCGACTCATCTCAAGGACTTGCCGCCAATAAAGGACGCGTTCTGAGTCACGCCCGGCAAATTTTTGGAAATCATTTCTGTCGGGTATCTTTTTATGGGGCAACTGCTCCAAAGCGGATTGAGATGGAGCGAGCAGCAGTACAGGATCCATATTCGACAAATTCGGTTTTCGCCACGGGAGCTGTTTATCCAGCCATCCGGGAACAACTGCCTGTGCATAGTGGGGAAACAGAACAATGCGGTCATCCGGATTCATATAATCGATATTCATGTGGTAATCAATGATTCCGCCATCCCGGTAAGTTCCCGCAGAGGCTCCTGGAATATTTTTGACCCCGGGCATCAACAAGGGGATTGAACCGGAGGCCCTCAATGCGGGCTTGATATTGTCAGCATTGAGGGCTACCTCTTGCATGGGAAATCCCTTCATATTGAAAAACGGGGGGATATCCCGGGGATCGTAGAACAGCGTTCGTTCAAAAAATAGTCCGAGACTGCGCCGATGCACGGCATTGCCCAGGACTGCGGACGCCAGGGCCGGCACCAGCATCGCCTTCTCATCACTGCCGGTCCAGCCCCTGCAGCGCACCGCCATGATACTGATCCGCAAAAACGGGTTGGAGAGAATTTGCGCAGGACCCTCAACACCCATCAACCGGTTTAATATCCGCTCCAGTTCCCGGTTGATCTCCTCCGGTGAAGGCTTGGCCGTATAGGACTGTTCCAGATAGGCAGACTCAAAACGTTCCAGTGCCGCCAAGGGATCCTCCTGGGATGAAGCGGCAAATCGCCAGGCCCCGATGGAGGAGCCGATCAGATACAGGGGGGTCTTTCGGGACTGCAGCCAGGAACCGAACAAGGCCCGATCAAGATGCCGCAGGATCAGCCATTTGGGCCCGCCGGCCGCGCCGGCCACAACCCCCACGTCATCGGGCTGAAGGCCGGCATCCCGGATTTTTAAAAAAGCCTTATCCCCCGCAAAAAAAGAGATCAGTTGAGACATTGCCTGGCACATTCCCCTTCCGGTTGTTCATTTAGCAGCAAAGTCTATTCCTACCATTAATTTCATACCTTTGCAATTGCCAGCTGAAAGGCTTGACAAGCCCTCATTTTTCCATAAATATGCACCCCCGAAGATTTCGGCCGATGAAAACAACCCCTGCTTGAGATTTTGCCAAATGACCAATTCCGATCACTCCCCTTATATTGCACGGCTGCGGGAAAAACGCCGAAGCCGGACAAAGAACAGAACATGCCAGTTCTGCGGAAAGACGGCGCCTTTTTCCTGGACTTGCCGTTGTGGTTTTGCCATCTGCCAGACATGCATGCTGGAGAATGTCTGGGGCATGTCCTGCAACGGCATTACCTGGCAGTGTCCGGACTGTGGCGGCCAGAATGGCTTTGGCAACCAGTAGAAATGGCTTCGCAAAAACCTGTTACATACGGCCCGGGCAGTACCAACAGCGTTTGGCGAAGCCTGCCAATGCGGCGTGGACACAGATATGGATGAAAACCCGGTTTCCTTTCAGGCAACCGGGTTTTCCAGAGCACCGATCTTTTCGATGCTCAGAGCCAGCCGGTCCCCGGACTTTAAATAAACCGGGGGCTTTCGCATGAACCCCACTCCGCTGGGCGTACCGGTGAGAATGACCGTGTCGGGCAGAAGGGTCGTGTCCTCGCAAAGGTATTCAATAAGGCGGCTGACGGAAAAAATCATGTCCGAGGTGTGACTCTCTTGCATGGTTTCACCGTTCAAAACGCAGGACAGTGCAAGGTCATTCGGGTCCGGGATCTCATCCGGAGTGGCCAGGACGGGTCCCAGGGGACAAAAGGTGTCAAAACTTTTGCCCCTCACCCACTGGCCGGCGCCGGCATGCTTCTGCCAGATGCGGGCAGACACATCGTTTGCCACCGTGTAGCCTTTCACATAATCCAGGGCGGCTGAGACCGGCACATTTTTGGCAGCTTTGCCGATCACCACCGCCAGTTCGGCCTCAAAATCCACCTGGGGTTTCTGCTTGCAGGAGCCGGGAATAACAATGGCTTCGCCGGGGCCGATAACAGCTGCCGGGTTTTTCATGAACATCACCGGATAATCCGGAGTCGGAAGGCCTGTTTCCCTGGCATGCGCCTGGTAATTGAGCCCGATACAGATAATGGCGGAGGGACGGACCGGCGCGAGCAGGGCCCCGATCCTTATCTGCTTATCCGTTAATTTAAAACAGCCGACTGCGGTTTCCACCACCTCTCTTGCCCGGCCGCCGGAATCGATCGCCCCCAGCCGAATCTCACCCTGCTCATCCCTGAATCGAAAAATTTTCATGCGCTCCCCCTTACGCGAATCACACAGACATTGTTTCCTGTCGATTAAGGCCTGATCTTCCCCTCTTTTTCGGCCAAACCGGCTACTCAGGCAAATTCAAGCGCCGCCACAAAGTACTGATGCTAATACCCAGTATTTCAGCAGCCCTGGTTTTATTGCCGCCGGTCTTTTCCAGAATGTAATCGATATATCGCCTCTCAAGCTCCCTGACTGTGGGTAATTCCTGCCCTGCCAGAAACAGCGGGTCACGGCCTTGCTTATCCGGCTCAGGGCCGGGTAAATGCTCCGGCTTGATCCGCTCCGCGCCGCCTGCCAGTATGACGGCATATTCTACCCAATTTTCTAGCTCCCGTATATTGCCCGGCCAGTCGTAGGTTTCCAGCTTACGGACGGCTTCCGGGGAAAACCCCTCATGACCCGGATGGGCACGGTTCAAAAAATATCTTGCCAGGGGGAGAATATCCTCCCGCCGCTTTTTTAAGGGAGGCAGAAAAATGGGGAACACCGACAG
>P_1C_Sed_2_UnCtyDRAFT_1000554_pt1 | contig 11256 bp, 9 predicted proteins | sample Pon1CUnioCityCA_4_FD_10229 | JGI IMG/M metagenome (IMG submission 10229) | reverse complement strand
GGCATTGCCATGGGCCATTCCGGTATGAAGATGAGCCTGCCGAGCCGGGAGCTTATCGCCGACATGATAGAGGCGGTGGCCGAGGCCCATGCCCTGGACGGGCTGGTGCTCTTGACCAATTGCGACAAGATCACCCCCGGCATGCTCATGGCGGCGGCCCGTCTTGATATTCCCTGCATAGCAGTGACGGCAGGCCCCATGCTTTGCGGATATCATCACGGCGAACGCCTCACCCTGGTCCGCAACACCTTCGAGGCGGTGGGCCTGTATCAGGCGGGCAAGATGTCCGCTGATGAGCTGGCCGCAGTTGAAGAGGAGGCCTGTCCCGGACCCGGCTCCTGCCAGGGGCTTTACACCGCCAACACCATGGCCTGTCTAACCGAGGCCATGGGAATGAGCCTTTCCGGATGCGGCGCCTCCCCCGCGGTATCGGCGCGAAAACAGAGGACCGCCTACGATTCCGGACAGAAAGTCGTCGAACTGGTGAAAAAGGAAATAAACTCCCGCAAGATCATGAACCGGAAATCCATCGAGAACGCCATCCGCATGGACATGGCGCTGGGCGGGTCCAGCAACTCGGTGCTTCATCTTACCGCCATCGCCCGGGAAGCGGGGGTCGAGCTCCCTCTCCGCCGCTTTGACGAGATATCCGCGGAGACTCCCAACCTGACCCGGCTGCGTCCCGCGGGCGACCATGCCATGGAAGACCTGGACCGGGCAGGAGGAGTAATCGCGGTCATGCACGAGCTAAAGTCCAAGCTGCACGACAACCCCACTGTCTCGGGGCCGGGAATAAAATCGCTGCTTCGCAAAAAGCCCTGGACGGACCGGGAGGTCATCCGTCCGGCAAACGACCCTTACATGGACCAGGGAGGAATTGCCGTGCTCTTCGGTAATCTGGCCCCCGATGGCGCCGTGGTCAAGCAGTCCGCGGTGTCGCCGGGCATGATGGAATACGAAGGAAAGGCCCGCTGTTACGACTCGGAAGAGTCGGCCATGCAGGCCATCCTGGACGGCAAGATAAAGGCCGGCGATTTTGTGGTGGTACGTTATGAAGGCCCCAAAGGCGGACCGGGCATGAGGGAAATGCTGTCTCCCACCTCCGCCATCATGGGGATGGGGCTGGGCGAGTCGGTGGCGCTTCTTACCGACGGCCGCTTTTCAGGCGGCACCCGGGGCCCCTGCATCGGACACGTATCTCCCGAGGCCGCGGCTGGAGGGCCCATTGCGCTTATTAAAAACGGCGACAAGATCAGGCTGGACATCAAAAAACGAAAGCTCGAGCTCATGGTGTCGGCGTCCGAGCTGAAGCAGAGAAAGAGCAAATTGAAGCCGAAGCAAAAGAAGGTAAAGACCGGCTATCTTGCCCGTTACGCCGATATGGTGGGCAGCGCTGCGGGCGGAGCGGTCTACGAGAAGTGATATGCCGGCCTTGTTTTAAGATGTTTGCATTCGACGGTTTCGGTATTAACATCCTGTGGTTTTGAGAGGACATTAAGATGGAAGAGAAGACAGGCGCGCAAATATTGGTCGATTCCCTGGTGCAGGAGGGTGTCGAGGTGGTTTTCGGATATCCCGGCGGTGTTCTGCTGGGTATCTTCGACGTGCTTTACGATACCGACATGCGGTTTGTGCTGACCCGCCACGAGCAGGGCGCGGCCCATGCCGCTGACGGTTATGCCCGGAGCACCGGCAAGGTGGGCGTTTGCATTGCGACCTCCGGGCCGGGGGCCACCAACCTGGTCACCGGCATAGCCACCGCCTACATGGACTCCGTACCTTTGGTCGCCATTACCGGCCAGGTGCCTACCGAGATGATCGGCGGAGACGCCTTCCAGGAAGCCGATATCGTTGGCATTACCCGCCCGGTGACCAAGCACAGCTACCTGGTGCAGGACGTGTGCGACCTTCCCCGAGTGGTCAAAGAGGCCTTCTACATCGCCTCCACCGGAAGGCCGGGCCCCGTGCTTATCGACATGCCCAAGGACGTGGCCGCCTGCAAGACCGCTTCGTCCAAGCTCGATTCCGCGGAGATCAAAGGATATAAACCCACACTGAAAGGAAACCCCAAGCAGATCGAGCGGGCCGCCCGGGTGATTGAAAAGGCCTCCCGGCCAGTGATATATGCCGGTGGAGGAGTCATCATCTCGGGCGCCGGGGAGGAGATCAAAAAGCTCGCCGAAAGCCAGGACATCCCCGTTACCATGACCCTGCTGGGACTGGGGTCCTATCCCGGCGACGGTCCTCTTTCCTTGGGCATGCTCGGAATGCACGGGACCTATTACGCAAACATGGCGGTCTCGGAAAGTGACCTGTTGATCGCCGTCGGCGCCCGCTTTGACGACCGGGTCACCGGAAACATCGAGGAGTTCGCGCCCGACGCCACAGTGGTCCATATTGACATCGACCCCTCCGCCATCTCCAAGAACGTGCAGGTGGACTACCCCATCGTGGGAGACGTAAAGACGGTCCTCAAGGAGCTCAACCAGAAGATCAACGGGCCCGACCAGCTCCGCAAGCGTTCCCGCCGCAACTGGCTCGAACAGATCGACACCTGGAAAAGCGAACATCCGCTTTATTACGAGCCGAGCGACAAGGTCATCAAGCCGCAGTTCGTGGTTGAAAAGATTCACGAAGTCACAAAAGGCGAGGCCATCATCTGCACGGAGGTCGGCCAGAACCAGATGTGGGCCGCCCAGTTCTACCGTTTCCAAAAACCCCGCCGCTTCCTAAGCTCCGGAGGACTGGGCACCATGGGCTACGGGTTCCCCGCTGCCATAGGGGCGCAGCTCGGAAACCCCGGCGCCCTGGTCTTCGACGTCGCCGGCGACGGCAGCTTCCAGATGAACGTCCAGGAGCTGGCCACCGCGGTCCAGAACGCATTGCCGGTGAACGTGGCCATCTTGAACAACCGGTTTCTGGGAATGGTGCGTCAGTGGCAGGAGCTTTTCTACGACAGGCGCTACTCGAACACCTGCCTGGCGGTGGAGCCTGATTTCAAAAGCCTGGCCGAGGCCTACGGCGCCAGGGGATTTTTAGTTACCGACCCGGCGGACGTGGAGGAGGTCATTAAAGAGGCAGTTAACACGCCGGGGCCCTGCATCATGGATTTCCGGGTCGACCGGGAGGAAAACGTGTTTCCCATGGTGCCGGCCGGCGAATCGATCCGCAACATGATCCTGGGTCCGCAAAAGAAAAAGACCAAGAAGAAAAGTTTGAAGTCGGTCAAGTAATCGACCTTGAATAGCGGGAGGCATGGTTTAAGATGAAGCACACTATATCTGTCCTGGTAGAGAACAAGTTCGGGGTCCTCTCCCGGGTGGCGGGCCTTTTTTCCGGCAGGGGCTACAATATCGAAAGCCTGAGCGTGGCCCCCACCATGGACACCTCCATGTCGGTCATGACCATAGTCACCCACGGCGATGAACGGGTGATCGAGCAGGTGACCAAGCAGCTCAACAAGTTGATCGACGTGATCAAGGTCATGGAGATGAAAGAAAAGGACTACATCGACCGGGAGATGATGCTGGTCCGGGTGTCCGCCGAACGGGAAAAAAGGGACGAGATACTTCGCATCGCCAATGTCTTCAAGGCCCGAGTAGTGGACGTGGCCGCCAAGTCCATCACCCTTGAAGTCACCGGGACCGATGACAAGATCGACGCCGTGCTCCGCATACTTCGACCGCTGGGAATAAGGGAGCTGGTCCGCTCCGGAAAGGTCGCCATGCTGCGCGCAGAGCCAAGGGCCTAAGTGTTTTTGTCCTTGTTCGAAAGGTAGTGAATCAGGCCCCGCACCGGGTCGGGCAACTCCTCGAACTCGATGCCCATGCCCACCGGCTCGCCTGAATCATAACGTATGGAACGTACAGTGCCCCGCACTGTGCATCCTTCCTCTCCCGGAATGGGGAATTCGATCTCCACCCCGGTCCCCACTGCCTTTACGTTTTTTGTCCTTATGAACATTCCACCGGAACTCAAGTCTGCGGCATGGGCCTCGATAAGGCCTTCCAGTCTGGCAAGGCTTTTAAACTTAAGTCTTAAGTCGACCGGGATTCGGGCAAAACGCCTCCTCTCTTCCAACTTGGCCTCCCTGTTTTCTGATGGGACGGGCTGTTTCCCTTTAAATGAAGCATTAGTGTCCTGCAGCCCTGATGGTCTGTTTCGGTCCGACGGGCTAAAGTCACCTGCAGGACCGTTTTTCGCCATACATAAAGGTTAGCTCCAATCGCCGGCCGGTCAAATCAGTAATTCATCGGTGACGTTCAAGGCCGTTCTTTTTTCACCAGCATGGACATCTCCGCTTTGAGGCTCGAGGGTATGATACGAATGATCCATTCCGATGACGTTATTTTTCCGGGGTCGTCAAGCACTTGCCGGTTCGTTTCCACCACTCTCCCCGAAAAGGGCGCGAAAACGCTGTGCTGGGCACCGTCGTCAGTGGTCAACTTTATGGTAGGATATCCCTGCTCGATCATTTCGTTGGTCGGCGGAACTTCAACGGAACTGACATTGCCGGCGGCATCCAAAAAGGACTGCTCGATCCCCACAATAATCGTCCCTTCCTGTTCGTACTCCCCCCAACTGTGCTCGGGAAGATAAAAGGCCGTACCGGGAAGCGCTTTGGCCTGTTCGCCGGGCTCCGATTTCGACTTCTCCGCGTCGGAAAGCGCCTCTCCCCTTCGCAGCGCCCGGTTCACCGGGCCTAAAAGCTCCTGCCTTGTAAAGGGCTTGGGAATATAATCGATGGCGCCCAGCCGAAGCGCCTGCATTGCCGTCTTGATGGTGGGGTAACCCGTGATCATCAGGAAAGGAACTTCCAGGTCCTTTTTGCGGATGGCGTGCATGAGCTCGATGCCGTTCATCTCCGGCATCATCAGGTCCATGATGACCAGGTTGTACTCCTCCTTGTCAAGCTTGTCGAGGGCCTCGTCCGCCTTCATGACGGTGTCCACTTCTATCTCCCGCTTCGATAATATTCTCCTTACACTGGCGCAAACGATCTCTTCATCGTCAACCACCAATACCCTGGGATTGTCGCTCATTCCTCTTCCTCCATGGCATCGGCCGACTTCGCCGGTATGGTAAGCTTGAAAACCGTGCCCTTACCGACCTCCGTGTCAATATGGACTTCGCCTCCGTGCTGTTCGATGATACTCATCACAACCGGAAGTCCCAAACCGTTTCCTTCGGTCCCTTTAGTGGTGTAAAAAGGCTCGAAGATTTCCTGCATCTTGTCTTGGGGTATGCCCCCTCCTTCGTCTCCGACCTCGATCGCGGCGCTGCCGCCCGAGTCAGCACTCCGGCTCGACAGCGTGATGGTCCCCGTCTTGTTCATGGCGTCCTTGGCGTTGATGACCAGGTTGAGGATCGCCTGCTGTATCTGGCTCGGGTCCACCAGCGCCTGCGGCAGGTCGTTGTCCAGATTGTACTCGAAACGGATGTCGTGAAACTCCGCCTGCTTGTAGACTATGTTCACGGCGCGTTCGATGATCCGGTTCAAATCGGTGTACTCCCGCTTAGGCTTTTCCAGGCGGGCATAGTCCAGAAGGTCGCGGACGATCTGCCGGCAACGCATGGTCTCCCGCATGATGACCTCGTAGTCTTCCTTCACCGGGTCGTCGGGGTCCGTGTCCATGAGCAGGCTTTCGGTAAAAGTCAGAATGCCGGTCAGGGGATTGTTGATCTCGTGGGCCACCCCCGCGGCCAGTTTGCCGACCGCGGCCAGCCGCTCGGACTCGACAAGCTCACGCTCCAGTTGCTTGTGCTGCGTTACGTCGCGGGATATGCTGGCCACACCGATGACGTCTTCTTTATAGTTGAAAAGCGGAAAGCGCACCGTGTCCAGGACATAGCGCTTGCCGCCCACTTTCAGCTTGTCCTGCCGATACAGATGTCGCCGCTCTTCCAAGACCTGCTGGTCCTGTTCCATGAGCCGCCTGGCCAGCCGGGCGGGCAGCACTTCCGGGTCCGTCTTTCCCTCGAAGTCCTCCGGCTGTTTGCCGAGGAGGTTGGCCGCCTGCTGGTTGATGTAAAGGTATCTTCCTCCTGCGTCCTTCATCACGATCAGGTCATAGGCCGCGTCCATGAACTGCCGGAACCGAAACTCCCGCTCTTCAGTCTCCCGCTTCAGCCGGACCTGCTCGGTTATGGGACGCGACGTTTTAATGACCCGGATGATCTCGCCCTTTTCGTCGCGGACCGGATTGGCCGTCACTTCGTGGTAACTCTCCTCTTCTTTGTCCGTTTCAGGATAGTACCTGATGAGAGACACCGAATGCCCGGTCTTCATCACGTCCTTGAAAGGACAGACCCCGTCGCGGTCAAGTTCCTCTTCCGACATCTTGCAGTAGACGTCTGCGCAGGGCATGCCCAAAGCGTCTTCCCTCTTAATGCCGGTCATCTCTTCAAACCTGGCGTTTACCCTTTCAATACGCCGGTCCCGGTTTATGACCAGGACCATGTCGGGAATGGCGTTGATGATCTCCTGGAGCTCCCGCCGGTCCTGGGCCATTTGCTTTTCCAGGTCCCGGCTTTTGGCCAGTTCCTCCCGCAGGCGGGACTCGGCCTGCTCCACGTCCCAGAACACCCGGGCCAGGACATGGTCCATGACNCGGACGCCGGGCGGGACGAGTTGATAGATTTTTTCCAGGACTTGGTCCTTGCCGGTGACCTCGAGAATAAGGTCCAGGCCGGGAAGACGNACCGCGGTNTCCAGGTCGGACAGTATGGGTATCTTGTGTTCGGAGGCGTAAACCACGCCGGGGGCCTCCGGGTCCTTGTCGACCACGCACATGATCTGCAAGCTCACCGTCTTGAGCCTGCCTTCAACCGCCAGCTCCAGAATATCGCGGGCGCCTTTGCCGCCGCCTATGATTGCTGTTTTCATTTTCGTACTGTAAAGGTAATTACGCGTATCAACTCGTGCAACACTATCCGGAAAGCCCCTCTTCCAGCGCCCGGCGCATGACGTCCGTCGGCGCCTTTTCCCCGGTCCAGGCCTCGAACTGAAGGACACCCTGATTGAGAAGCATTTCGAGGCCGTAAACCACGTTGCAGCCCGCGGCCTTGGCCTCCTGCAAAAGTCTCGTCTCGCGGGGGTTGTAGACGATGTCCATCACCCACAAACCTTCGCGCCAGTACTCGGCGGGCACCACGCTTTGCCCCTCCTTGGGATGCATGCCCACCGGAGTGCAGTGGACCACCAGGTCGGCTTCGGAAATGCCCGACTTTAATGTATCTTCGTCCATCATCTCCCCTTGCGTGTCCGTGCCCGTTTTTCGGCCCACTTCTTCAGTAAGCCGAAAAAGCTCATCCTCGACCACGCCTAATATCTTGAGAGAGCCTATGCCGCCGCGGGCCGCCAACGTAAAGGCAACGGCCCGGGCGCCTCCACCGGAACCCAACATGAGGACCTTGCTGCCCGCAAGAGGAGCCCCCGCGTCCGTGAGTGCCTTCATGGCGCCTGCGCCATCGGTGTTCTGGCCTTTCAATACCCCCTGGTCATTGATAATGGTGTTTACCGACCCGATCCACTCCGCCACCGGGTCAAGCTCGTCCAGGCAGTCCATTACGGTGACCTTATGGGGAATGGTCACTGAAGAGCCGCGAATGTTTAAGGCGCGGATGCCGGCGACAGCGGAAGGCACGTCCTGTACCGGAAAGGCCACGTAAGCATAGTTAAGGCCCTTCTCCGCGTATGCGGCATTGTGCATGACCGGCGAAAAGGAATGCTCCACCGGGTCTCCGATAATACAACAAACCGTCGTCTTTCCGTCTATCAATTTATTACACCGCCTTTATGGTTTTACAGCTTGGCCGGAGGAACAGGGTCGAGGATCACGTCGATTTTTCCTCGCCTGTTTTCTGCAGGACAGGGTCGTCTTTGTTGGCTTCGTACTCGGGGGACCCCGGCGGGAAGTTCCGGACCATTTCCGCCCTCACCCGTTTCATCAGCCAGTCCATGTCGTCTCGGTCCAGTCCTTCAGTAGGGACCGGCTCGCCTATGGCGATGGACACTTCGCTTTTTTTAAAGCGGTATCCGCCCTTGGGCATTATGGGCGCGGTCCCGGCCACACTCACCGGCACCAGCGGCACCTGAGAATCAATGCCCATAAAGAATCCTCCCTTTTTAAACTCGCCGAGCCGGTGGTCGGTGCTTCTCGTTCCCTCGGCAAAGACCAGGATGGGAATGCCGCGTCTTATCTTTTGTACCGCCTTTTCCATGCTCTTTCTGGCCTTTTCGCTTTTGCCCCGGTCCACAATGACATGGCCTAACGACCAGAGGGCCTGTCCGAAAACCGGCAGGTACAAAAGCTCCTTTTTGGCCACGAAACGGATGGGATGAGGTAGATAGGCGAAAAGAGAGATCACGTCAAAATAGCTCTGATGATTGCTGATATAAACGTAAGGGACTTGAGGGTCGACCTTTTCCTTGCCTGTAAAGCGTACCTTGGTCCTTGACAGAAAAACAATGGTCCGGCCCCACCCCATGGATATCAGCATGTAAACCGGCCGNAACCGGGCCACCGGAATGAGAAGTGAAAATATCACGCCAAGGATGCCGAAAAACAGCACCGCCACAATAATAACCGTCCACATGTAAATGGTGTAAAGCATTGTCGGTCCCTCATGTAGCTTCGATATAAACGAGTTTAAGTCAGCAGCTTGCGACTTGCAACACCAACGCCTCTGCAATCACTCTCTTTCGCCTGCCGCCCCGGTCCCGTCGATATGACTATCTTCCCTGTTTATATACTGACGGATGCCGGTCCGGAACGCCATGAGGACCACTCCTCCCAAGAGCATTATAAATCCCGCGAAATAAAAAGAGCTTTGTAAAGAATAACGGTCGGCCCAGACGCCCCCGATGTTGGCGAAGATAAAATAGGCAGCAGTGTTTACCGTAAGCACAAAAGCAAAGGCGCCTCCCGAACGGTGACGAGGAAAAATCATGGAAGCCACCACCAGCGTCAGCAGATTAAGTATCGAGTCGCCGCCCGTATGTCCGATGCGATAGACAAGGAAGTCCCAGGCGGACACCGCCGCACCCGACGCCGCCATGAAAGCCCCCGAAAGTACCAGGGCCGCCCCCATCATCCGCAATGGCTTTTCCTGACGGTCGTGGAGCCTGCCGGTGGCAAGGGTCACAATCCCCATCCAGATCGAAAGCAATAAAAACAGATCGCCTACCATCCGGCCCGACAGGCCGATGACCTCGGTCTGAAGAAGGGAATAATTGGCGTGCTCGATGCCGGCATGAGAGGCCTTGATAAATATAATCGCGATCAGTATCCAGGTGGGGCCCTTTTTCAAGTCGCGGCCATACTCCAGGATCGGAAAAGATATGCCTTTCGTCTCCGGTATCTTTATGCAGGTGGCGGACCAGGCAACGGCAAAGACCGACGCCAGGTAAAAGATCATCGACGGGTCGGCCATTACATCGGAAAGCGCGCCTCCCGACCAGGCGCCCAGCCCGGCGCCCATAATTCCGCCCATGTTGAAAATCGAAACTTCCAGCCCGCGCTTGCTCTCGCCCACCTGCTTGAAGAAAACCGAGAACAAGCTGATCCAGGAAAGCGTAAAACCCGCGCCGATGGTAAAAGTCCCCGCCAGCCAGTACCAGAAACCGCCAGTGTAATAAAGCATTGTAGAGGCGAGGACCACCAGCAACGCGCCGGCCAGTATGAGCGCCCGCGGAGAGACCCGGTCGGAAAGTATTCCTAAGGGAATCACCAGCACCAGGGTGGCCAGGCTGAACATGGACACCAGCACCCCGATGGCGTCTCCGTTAAGCCCCTGCGCGTCAAAAAAAAGCGGCAGAAAAAGCATGGCCATCCATTGCAGGGCGAGCAGAAACAAGTGGGCCAGTGTATATGGAAGAACTCTTAATACCACGGGCTTTACTCTTTAAGTCGGTCAATGGCTTATGGTGACCACTGCGCCCCTCAAATGCAAGTCATACATCAAGCAAAAAGGTCATCTTAAATCTTTCTGAACCAGGATTGTGGCCACCCTCAGCTTACTTCAGGTCTGAGGCTTTCAGGAAGTTTGAAAAAAGGGGTAACTTCACTGTAAAACGCACTTGCAGGTGGGAACGTCAGTTTCCGCCCCCCGGCACCTCCCAGTTTTTCAGGTCCCGGGAGCGGGCCAGCCCCAGCTTGTTGTTGCCCCTGCCCAAGTGTGACTTGCCTTCGGTGCGGCCGGCGTAGATAAGATAGAAATGACCGTCGTGGCGGCGCCAGTCCGCCAGGAAAGCGGCGTTCGCTGCCTCGTTGGTGTTGAAGTCCTCGACGGGGACCGATAACTTTTGGAACTCTCCCCATTGCGTCCAGTGCTCTTCCTTTTCACCACTGTCTTGCATCTCGCGAAGGGCGGGATAGTGGACGCCGCGAAGTCCGCCTGCAGTACAGAGAAGATGCCAGGCGCCGTCAATACTTATTAGCTCGCCGTTTTCGAACCAGTCGGGCGTGACCTCGCCCAGACGGTGCCAGCCGTCGGCTCCCATTTGATATGACCAGGCCGCCTTGGGTGTCTGGAACTCTTTCCACACCAGGTAATACTTGCCGTTGGCATGGGCCACTGCGGCGTCGATGGCCCTCCTCCCCCAGGTGATGTTGCGGGCCAGCGGCTTTCCCTTTTCCCAGTGCTCCAGGTCCTTGCTTACGGCGTAAAAGAGCCGGTTGGGTTTTAGAAACTTGTCTCCCCACGAGTTATAGGTCAGGTAATAGAGGTCGCCCACCTTGGTGAGATTCGGCGAACACATGCCTATCCAGCCGCCCTCCTCGCCGCGCCAGTTAAAGAGCGGCCTGGAAAAGGTCTTCCAGTCGCGGGTCTTCACGCCCACCACGTGGCTCCGCTCCCGGCCGTCGTCTTTATAAAAGGCGGAGAAGAAAACATAGAACCAGCCGTCGCGATAGGCCATGCAGGCGTCCTTGGTGGACCAGCCGGGACGGGAGTAGACGGGGTTGGAGAGGTTTTCCCAGTCGATGAAAGGCCCTTTTCCGGTCGCGCCTCTTCCGGACGCGAGCATGACCAGTATGGCGGCTGCTAAAAGAAGACGGAATTTCATGAAGGCCCTCCTTCTGCTAAATTAATAAAAGGACATTGTAGCGCGACGAGTGCCGGCTTGAAAAACAGTAAGGGCATGTAGGTGAAAAAGTCCGTCCTTTCCAGCATAATGTCCTGAGTTTAATATAGAGGAGTAAAGCATGAAAAACTGGTTTCTGGCGCTGCGGCCCTGGTCTTTCACAATGTCCG
>P_1C_Sed_2_UnCtyDRAFT_1000553_pt1 | contig 11264 bp, 12 predicted proteins | sample Pon1CUnioCityCA_4_FD_10229 | JGI IMG/M metagenome (IMG submission 10229) | reverse complement strand
CTGCCACTCCAACGCCTGGGCCAGCCCCATCGACAGGATGGCGACGTTGACGCAGTGCTGGGCGGTGTACTCGTCGGCCTGCTTGATGCGCGTCAGCCAGACCATGGCGGCAATGTTTTTCTCCAGCGAATCGGCAATGGTTGAAACGCTCTGCCGCGCCTGGCGGGAATCGATGCATCCGCTGTGTGAAATGTTCTCGACGAGCGCTTCTGCCTGGTTTCTCAGCAGGCTGTGCAACTCGCTGGATTCGGATACGATTTCCCGGTCCAGCTTCGCACGTCTCAAGACATTGATGGCCGCCTGTTCGTCGCTGAGATAGCCGCTCCACTCTTGCGACCGGCCTGTCCCCGAGTAATGTCTCCGGCGCGGCGGCCGAAATCTGTTCTTGCTGCGCAGCAGATCCACAACTACCCAGTCGCAGTGCTGACGGAACCAGTCGAGCTGTTGCTGTTTATCGAGCAACACCCCTTCGAGAGAAAAAGGCGTGCCGATCCAGGGCCGATCCATTCTGGAGACAAAATGACCGAATTGCAGATGGGCAGGCTCGACGAGAACCTCGTTTTCCCACAGCAGTTCGCTACCCATTTCGGGAATGTCGGTCAAATAGACCTCCGCTCTTTCCGGCGGCCGAAATCCACACCGGATCGATATTCAGTTATTCCGATTGTAGCCTGTTGCGGTTTTCGAGCAAAGTCTCGCTTTCCTCACGGCAAAAGCAGCGCCGCAGCACTCATCGGCTGAGTTCCGGCAAATCGCGAAAATGCGCCAGCGCTTCGGGATTGGCCAATGCCGAGGTGTTCTTGACCTTGCGCCCGTGGATCACGTCGCGGACCGCAAGTTCAGTGATCTTGCCCGAAACCGTTCGCGGCAGGTCGGACACGGCGACAACGCGCGCCGGCACATGCCGCGGCGTTGCATTTTCGCGAATCGTGGCGCGGATCCGCTGCACCAGGTTCTCGTCGAGCTCGACGCCGTCGCGCAGGCGGACGAACAGCACGACACGTACATCGCCTGCCCAATCCTGGCCGACGCACAGCGATTCAAGAATCTCATCGAGCTTCTCGACCTGGCGGTAGATCTCGGCGGTACCGATGCGCACCCCGCCGGGATTGAGCGTGGCATCGGAACGGCCGTAGATCACGATGCCGCCGGTCGGGGTCAGTCGCGCGTAATCGCCGTGGCTCCAGATGCCGGGGAATTTTTCGAAATAGGCGCTGCGGTACCGACTACCGTCAGGATCGTTCCAGAACCGAACGGGCATGCAGGGAAACGGCTGCGAGCAGGTCAATTCGCCGGTCTCGTTGACGACCACCTCGCCTTCGTCGTTGCGAATCTCGACCTTCATGCCGAGCCCGCGGCACTGCAGCTCGCCCTTGTAGACGGGCAACAGCGGATTTCCAAGAGCGAAACAGGACACGATGTCGGTGCCGCCGGAAATCGAGCTGAGCTGGACGTCCGGCTTGACCTCGCGGTAGACGTAGTCGAAAGACTCGGGCAGCAACGGCGACCCTGTGGAAAGGATCGCGCGCAGTGCTTCCAGTCGGTGCGTCTGCCGCGGTTTGACGCCGGCTTTTTCGCAGGCCGCGATCCACTTGGCGCTTGTACCGAAGATCGCGATGTCTTGCTCGTCGGCCAGATCCCACAACGCCTCGCCGTCCGGGTGAAACGGCGAGCCGTCGTAGAGCACCGGGGTGGCGCCGACCGCCAGCCCGGAGACCAGCCAGTTCCACATCATCCAGCCACAGGTCGTGAAATAGAAGAACCGGTCGTCCTTGCGCACATCGGTGTGCAGCAGCAATTCCTTGAGGTGCTGGAGCAGCGTGCCGCCGGCGCCGTGGACGATGCACTTGGGCACCCCGGTAGTGCCCGATGAATAAAGAATGTAGATCGGATGATCGAACGGCAATTGCTCGAATGTCAGCGGGTCCGGGTCATCCACGGCGAAATCGTCCCAGGCCACGGCACGGTCGCCCAGGGCCTGGAGATTCATCGAATCATCGGCATGGGGCGCGACCACCACTTGTTCAATCGTGGCAAGTTCCGGCAGCATTTCGGCAAGCCGCCCGAGACAATCGTGCGTCTTGCCGTTGTAGCGNTAGGCGGCCGCGGCAAACAGCACGCGCGCCTCGATCTGGCCGAATCGATCGAGCACCCCTCGAACACCGAAATCCGGGGAGCACGACGACCAGATCGCACCCAGCGACGTCGTGGCCAGCATCGCGATCACCGTTTCGGGCAGATTCGGCAGATAGCCGGCGATCCGATCGCCGGGTTGAATCCCCATGTTCTTGAGGCCGGCAGCGATTCGCGCAACTTCGTCGGTGAGCTGGCGCCAGGTCAAAACACGCCGCTCACCGCCCTCACCGGCAAACACCAGTGCCATCGCATCGTCGTTACGGCGCAACAGGTTCTCGGCGAAATTCAGCCTGGCATCCGGAAACCATCGGGTGCCGGGATCCGGAAACCATCGGGTGCCGGGCATCTCCGGCCAGTTCTCGACGACCCGCTCGCCCCGCGCCGACGCCCGCACTTCACCGAATTCCCAGACCGCTTGCCAGAATGCCTCGGGCCGTTCGACGGAGAACCGGTACAGTCCTTCGTAATCCGACACCGAAGGTTCCAGTTCACTGCCGACGAACTGAATGAAACGGGCCATGTGGGTAGCCTGCGCGCGCTGCGGACTCGGTTGCCAGAGAGGTTTGGTCATTTCTTCTCGCATTCGGTTGGGATGTCCTGCGCAGAGCTTAACCAATCACCGTTTGTACGTCACTTGCACTTTGGGGCACATTGGTCGTTTGTTGCGGCGCTTAAATCGAATTCGACTTCGAAAAGCCGTTTCGCCCCGCGGGGCGAAATGGTTTTAGAAGGTGAAAGGTGAAAGGTGAAAGGTGAAAGGCTAAATCAAGCATCGCATGCGCACCAGCCGTGCACCGGTCGAAGTAAATTCGATAATTCTATTGAAACCATCCAAACAATCAATTTGATTAATGGTTGAGAATCATTATCATCTCATTCAAGCAAAATCCGGCAGAAAACCACAATGACCAAATACAAGACAATGACTTTTGCGCTGGTCCACATGACAGTGGCCTTTACAGTGGTGTACCTGATGACCGGATCAGCGGTGCTGGGCGGCGCGGTCGCGCTGGTCGAGCCGGCCTGCAACACGCTGGCCTACTTTTTCCACGAGCTGTTCTGGGAGAGACGGATCGCCCGCAGGACCAGCGGTGCGGGCTTCAGCGCCTGAAGCGCGACAGATCGGCAAGCAACGCCCGGCCGTCGAGACTTTCGGTGTCCGCCAGGAACTCGTCCACCCGCTTACGGCACTTATCGGCGTCGGTTCGCACCAGCGCAGCCTTGACTGCGGCCAGCTGGCCCGGCGGCAGGCTGAATTCCGTGATGCCCAGGCCGAGCAACAATCCGGCGTAGTCCGGATCGCCGGCCAGTTCACCGCAGATCTGGGCCGGGCGACCCGCGGCGCGCGCACCGCGCACGATCGTCGCCAGCATTTCGATGACCGCGCGACTTGATGGATCAAAAAGATGGCTGACCAGTTCGTCCTGACGATCCACGGCCAGAATGTACTGGATCAGATCGTTGGTGCCGATGGAGACGAAATCCAGTACGCCGGCCAGCTGACGGGTCAACAGGGCGGCGGCCGGGGTTTCGATCATGCCGCCGACCTCGATTTCCGGATCGGGACGAATGCCGCGCTGCTGCAACTGCTCGCGGCTCTGAGCGATCAATTCACGCGCCTGCTCCACTTCTTCCACCCGACTGAGCATCGGAAGCAGAATTCGGACCGGTCCATAGGCCGAGGCCCGCAGGATGGCGCGAATCTGGGCCTGAAAATTGTCCTGCATGGCCAGCGACATCCGGATGCCGCGAAGTCCGAGCGCCGGATTGGGTCCACTCAAGTGCTTGAACTCGTCGGGCAACTTGTCGCCGCCGGCGTCCAGGGTGCGAACGGTCAGCGGCTTGCCCTGAAGCAATTCAACGGCATTTCGATAAACCCCGAACTGGGTCTCTTCATCAGCCTTGTCGGCACTGGTGAAAATGAACTCCGAACGCATCAGCCCAACGCCCACCGCCGAGCCTTCATGGCAGCGCTCAAGCTCGGCCGGCAATTCCGCATTGCAGAAAAGCCGGAACCGTCGGCCGTCAGCGGTCCGATCCGGCTCCCATAGCACTCGCTGGAGATTGCGGCGATTGCGCCGGAACAGGGCCATCTTTTCGGCGTAGTGGCCGTGAAGCCGCTCATCGCGCGTCGCCAGAAGGATGCCGTAATGACTATCAAGAATTACCGACTCGCCTTCGCGCAACAATCGTTGTGAGCGGTGCACGGCGACTACCATGGGAATACCCAGCCCGCGCGCCACGATCGCGGCATGCGACCAGATGCTGCCGTGCTCGGTGACCAGCCCCGCGACACGCCGCTGGTGCAACGCCGCAAGCTCGGCGGGGCTGAGCGCATCGGCCAGCACCACGGTTTCGTCGAGTTGATGGGGTACGCGGTCGTCGAGCACGCTGGCCGGCTGCTCGGCCAGCTGGCGCTGGAGCAGCCGCACCACCTGGTCGAGATCCTCGATCCGAAGCGCAAGGTAATCGTCCTCGATGCGCCGGAATTCCCGACGTAGCGCAGCTGCCTGGAGATCCAGCGCCCACTCGGCGTTGATCCGCTCGTTCCGAATCCGGCGCGAAGCCTCGCCCAGCAGCATGTCGTCGCGCGCCATCATCCGGTGGGCTTGAAGAAGCTCCGCGGCGGACCCCCGGCGATCGCTTCCCAGGTCGCTTTCCATGCGGGAGAGCTCATCCTGGCAGCGTTGCGCGGCCTGCTGCAGCCGATCGATTTCGGCCCCCACGTCACCGGCTTGCAGGTCGTACTCGGGCAGATCCAGCTCACCGCTCGAGAACAAGTGCGCATGGCCGATCGCGATTCCGTCGGACACGCCGGTACCGCTGAGCGACAAGATCATTCGCCCTCTCCGAATCGGTCGTCCACCAGTGCCACCAGAGCCTGCAGCGCGTCGTCCTCGTCGGGTCCGTCGCACTGGATCTCGAGTTCAGTGCCAACCGGCGCGGCCAGCATAAGGACGCCCATGATGGATTTGGCGTTGACACGCCTGTCATCCCTCACCACGTTGACGATGCTCTCGAATTCGGCCGCCGTGCTCACCAGCTTGCTGGCGGCTCGTGCATGCAGCCCCAGCCGGTTGCACAGCGTTACGCGTTCAGCTTTCAAGACGCTCTCCGATAAACGTGGCCGCATGCGCCCCGTGCAAGGCAAGCTCCGCAAGCGCCACGGCAGGCTGCTGCTCGTGATTGATCGCCCGCAGCAGCATCGGCAGGTTGAGCCCGGTCAGCACCGGTGCACCGGTCAGGACCCGTGCGACCGCTTTCATCGCCAGATTGTGCGGCGTCGCCCCGGGAAGATCGGTGATGACCAGCGGCGGTCCCGCTTCCCGCCAGCGCGCCAGGGCGGCAACCAGCCGCTCCAGCGAACGACCCGCATCGTCGCTTTCCCTGACCGGTATCACCGTGACGTCTATCTTGCGATCGAGGATGACTTCGGCGACTTCGCAAAGCGCCTCGCCTATACCGCGGTGCGCGATGATGACAATGTCGGTCATCGGATCAACTCGCGGTGGTGGGTGACCACGGCAAGATCCCGGTCGCGCCAGCGTCGGGCAAGCTCGTCGACGAGATATACCGATCGATGCTTGCCGCCGGTGCAGCCGATCGCCACCGTCAGATGACTGCGCTGCTCCTCGGCCCACACCGGAAGCCAGCGCCGGACGAAGTGATCGATATCATCGGCAAACTCGCGCACCCGCGGGGCACCGGCCAGAAAGTTGCGCACCGGCGCCTCCAGACCGGTCGACGCCCGGAGTTCCGGCTGCCAGTGCGGATTAGGCAGACAGCGCGCGTCGAATACCAGGTCGACGTCTCGAGGCACGCCCTTTTTGAATGCGAACGACTCGAGTACCAGGTTCGAAATTCGCTGTGTGTCCGCCGGCTTGATCAGATTCCAGATGCGACGTCTTAGTTCGTGGATATTGCTTTCGCTGGTATCGACCACGTGCGCGGCCTGTTCGGCCAGCGGCTCCAGGATCTGCCGCTCTTCGGCGATCGCCTGGGCAAGCGTGCGATCGCCGCCCAATGGATGTCGCCGTCGGGTCTCCGAGAAGCGCCGGATCAGCACGTCGCTCTCGGCGGTCAGGAAAATCAGGTCGCAGGGCAAGGAAAGCTGGCGGATCAATTCCGGCAGTAGCGCCAGCTCCGCGGCGCCGGCCCGCGCGTCGATCCCCACGGCGAGTCGCTGGTAGCGCTCCGGATTCGATTCGATCTGTCCGGCCAGCGCCGGCAGCAGCGCACCGGGAAGGTTGTCGACGCAATAGTAGCCGTGATCCTCCAGCGCGTTCAGGGCCACCGACTTGCCGCTGCCGGACAGCCCGCTGATCAGCACCAGCGGCTGCATCGACCGGTCACTCATGGCGCATAAGCCTCCCGTGGCGCTCGAGGAATTCGGCCGTGGCATCAAAGCCCTTCATTCGAAGCATGAAGTTTCGTACCGCAGCCTCCGCGATCACCGCCAGGTTGCGGCCGGGCAGCACCGGCAGCAGGATACGCGGAATTTCCAGATCCAGCACTCTGGATTTCTCCGACTGTCCCGACAGGCGGTCCAGTCTGGATTCGTCATCGGGCTGCGGCTGGTGCAGGTGCAGTATCAGCCGAAGGAACTTGTTCGACTTCACGGCTGCATCACCGAACATCCGGCGCACGTTCAGTACGCCCAGCCCGCGCACCTCGAGACAATCGCGCAGCACTTCCGGGCAGGAGCCGTCAATGATATCGGGCGTCATCTGGGTAAATTCCGGGCTGTCGTCGGCGATCAGCCGGTGGCCACGCGTGAGCAGTTCCAGCGCAAGCTCGCTCTTGCCTGCGCCCGCATCGCCCGTGATCAAAACCCCCAGCGTGAAAACTTCCATGAATACGCCGTGCACGACCACCGAATGAGCCAGCGCTCGCGCCACCTGGTACTGCAGCGTCGAGACCAGCTCCCAACCGGGTCGGGCCGATCGCAGCAGCGGAGTATCGGTCTCGCGTGACAGCTCTTCGAGGTCGTCCCCGATCTCGCCTCCGCTGGCAACGATGAGGGCCGCTGGACGGTCAGCACAGATTTCGGCAATGGTTACCCAGCGCTTCTTGGCATCGAGCTGATCAAGCCACGCCAGTTCCTCGCGACCCAGCACCTGGATACGATTGGGATGGATCAAGTTGAGATAGCCCACCAGCGACGGTCGGGCGCGAAAGCTGGCCACCGAAAGGGTGCGTTTATCGGCATGGCGACGGCCGCTGATCCAGCGCAATTCCAGCCGCTCGCTGAAGCGGTCGACCAGTTCGCTGACCGTCATTTCATTCATTATCGATCCTGACGCTGCTCGCTCTTGGATTCTCCACTCAACACCGCCTCGAGTTGACGGTAGCCTTCGACATGGCGAAGTTCATCGCGCTGTTGCGGATCGCTGAACAACTCCGCAATGGCGGCCAGCAGCTTGAGGTGCGTGTCGCTGCATTCGGAAGGCACGGCAAGCGCAAAAAACAGGTCGACGCTGGTGGCATCGGGGCTGTCGAAATCGATCGGCCGCTTGAGTCGGATGAATGCGCCGGCCACGCTGGACTGCGGAACGCGGCAATGCGGAATCGCCACGCCGTGTCCCAGACCGGTGGAACCGAGCCGCTCTCGCTGACACAGGGCCTCGAAGATGTCGCGGCTTCTGGCCGCTTGATCACCCTGGGCCAGCAACTGGGCCGCTCTCTCGAGCACCGATTTCTTGCTCGCCAGATTCTGGTCCAGCACCACGCGATCGGCGCTGAGCAAGTCGGCAAGCGGCATGGAGGAAGCCATTGCTCGGGGTCGGGATCCGTTCTGCCCGGATGCGGTTTCAGCCGGCCTCGGCCGGTCGATCGTTCCGGTGATGGTTGGTGACCTTGCCCTTGTGCCGGCGAACCTGGCGGTCCAGCCGGTCGGCCAGCTTGTCGATGGCGGCATACATGTCCTCGGCAACCCCTTCGGCGTGGATGGGATTGGTTCGGCCGCCTACGCCGACCGTGGCCTCAGCGGTATGCGCGATCTTTTCAAGGCGCAAGACCACGTGAACACCAGTCAGGTTGTCGAAGTGCCGCTCGAGTCGCTCGAGCTTCTCGGTCACATAGGCGCGCAAGGCCTGGGTGACTTCTACATTCTGTCCGCTGATGTCTATCTGCATCATCTGTTCTCCAGTTCCTGGGACTGTTGCCCCTTGAAAACGCGCTGCGTCTAAAGTCCGACGATCCATTGCGCGGCGGGCAACGCTTCAATTCCAATGGTATACCACAGCGCTGAATGATTCAGTCCGGCGTCCAGGGAAGCTCTGATTGACAGCGCCACGCAGCCGAGCGTTACCCGATTAGCCGCGTGGCCCATTAATTGGCAGCAGCCCGCCGGCGCCGCGAAGAGTTGGGAATTCCAAGCTGCTCTCGGTACTTTGCAACCGTCCGCCTGGCCAGCAACAAGCCGTCGTTCTCGAACGCCTCGACCAGGGCCTGGTCGGACAACGGACGTTGNGGATCTTCCGACCGAATCAGATGATCCAGACGGGCCCGCACCGAGGTGGCCGAGATCTCCCCGCCGTCGCGCGTGCCGATCGCCACCGAAAAGAAATACTTGAGCTCGAAGGTGCCGCGAGGGGTATGCAGGTATTTACCCGTCGTCGCCCGGGAGACGGTCGATTCATGCACCTCGACCAGTTCCGCGACTTCCTTTTGCAACAGTGGCCGCATGCCCATGTCGCCGTTTTCGAGGAACCCGGTCTGGTGTTGCACGATCGTGTGAATCACCGAGCGCAGCGTATGGTTCCTGAGTTCCAGCGAACTGATCAACCACTGCGCTTCTTTCAATTGCTCGCGAAGGTAATCCCGATCCCGGCCGGTGGTCGACTTGATCAATTCGCTGTAGGTACGGTTGATCTTCAGTGCCGGCTCGGTCCCGCGGTTGAGCGTGACTCGCCAGCTTTCCCCGTCCGGATGCACGTAGGCGTCCGGCATTATGTAGTCCTGGTCGTCACGTGAGAAGCGCAGGCCCGGTCGCGGGTCCAGCCGACGGATCACGGCCATGGCCCGGTCGATTTCCTGCTGGCTGAACCCGGAACTGCGGCGCAGCGCCCCAGGATCGCCCGAGCTCAGGGCATCCAGATGTTGTTCAATCAGGTGTTCGGCAAGCCCCCGACCCGGGGTGCCGGCAGGCAGGGTCCTGAGCTGAATACACAGGCACTCCTGCACCGAGCGCGCGGCGACCCCTACCGGTTCGAAATGCTGGACCCGCTCCAACACCGCCAGCACTTCCTCACCGCTCACAAGGTACTCGGGGGCCAGCGAAGCACGCAGGGTTTTCAGATCGTCGTGAAGGAATCCGTCGTCGTCCAGCGCGTAGACAATCGCCCGTGCGATCGCCTCGTCGGTTGCGGAAAAGCCCGACAGATTGACCTGCCAGAGCAGATGCTGGTAAAGCGAGTCCTGGCCGGGGTCGCTTATGAAACGGTCATAGTCGGGTGCCTCGGAGACTTCCGAAAAGCCATCCGGGAGGTCGTTCCAGCTCAAGTCGTCATGGTTGAAATCGATGTCTTCCGAAGAACGGTCGAGTTCCTCGACGCCTTGATCGTCGGCCTGCTCGCCAGGATCATCCTCAGAACCGGAAGTATCACCCTCGCGCTCGAGCAGCGGGTTGGTCTCAAGCGCCAGTTCGATATGTTCGCGCAATTCCAGACGGTTGAGCTGAAGCAATGCAATGGCCTGCCGCAGTTGCGGTGCCAGCTTCAGTTTCTGGCCGAGTTTTAGCTTTAGACCGGTCGCCATTGCCATACAGGCATTGTAGGGCAAAGCGCTCGAATATCGCCAGTTTCGGGCATGAAGCAGGCACCGCGCGTAGCCCGCGCAGACGCAGCACATCCCGGCGCCTTTGCGCGGCGGACCCTGGTGCACTCGCGTGTGCGTCCACCCCGGCTACACTGCTGACATGGCCACCTGTAGGAGCCGAATCCGTCGGCGATGGTTTCAGGGTCGGAAGTAAATCGCGGTCGGATATCGCGCCTACAGCAGGTAAGTCAGGACCCGGCGCCGGATCGGTGCCAGCGGGTCGCGCCGGATGAAATCCGTCACCAGATCGAGATAGCCGGGATGCCGCTCAAGCAGTTTTTGCATGGCAGCATCGCCGGGCCCGATACCCAGCGGGCCGAAGCTCGCGTTGCCTTCATGGGCCACGTATGCATCGTCGCACAGCACATGTCGGTAGCCGGACGACGCGGCCCGCATGCACCAATCGTTCTCCTCGCCGTAGCCGCGCCCGAATGCGACCTCGTCGAATGTCCCGACGGAATCGATGCAGGCGCGCCTGATGAACATGCAGAAGCCCACGGCGGTCGGAATTTCCGGGTAATCGGGCGCGCTTGCCTTGCTGCAAGCGAGCGCCCAGGCCTCGGGGTCTTCCGGAATCGGAGAGGCCTGGCAGAACGTCGGCAGCGATGCGATCTCGCCATTGTTGGTGAAAGGCGTGATCGACGCGATCGTCGGGTCGGACGCCGCGCAGCGGCTGATCTGCCGCAGCCAGTCGCCGGCCGGAATGGTGTCTGAATTGAGCAGGACAACGTCGCGCCGACCGGCCTCCCGCATACCGCGGTTGGCGGTCGCGACAAAGCCGAGATTCTCCGGCTGGCGAATTACCTTCCAGCCGGCGCACCGGGAATCGAGCAGCTCGGCGATGGACGGGTCGGTCGAGGCATCGTCGACCACCACGACGTCGGTGGCGGGGTCGACCGTCCTTCGGACCGCGGCAAGACAGCGCCCGAGTTGCGCCGGGGCATTGAACACAGGGATGATTACGACCGGCGGGCGACTCATCATTGATCCTGACCGTGATCGGGATCGTGATCGGGTTGAGGTTCGGTATGGGCAGCGGGATCGCGCGCCCCTGCGCGCCAGCGATGCGGCAGGTACACCAGGCCAAGCGCGCGCGACTTTCCGCGCACCGTGAATTCTGTCTCGACGGTATCGTGCACGCGCAACCCTTCCGGGTCCATCGCGTGTGCGCGCACCACATAGCCGCCCGGCAACAGGTTCAGTGCGGGAAACTCCAGCTCGATCTCGTAACTGCCGTCACCCGCCGATTGTGCCTGGAAGCCGTCGTGATCGGAAGCGACGCCGTAGACCGGCGTGCCGTCACCGCGCAC
>P_1C_Sed_2_UnCtyDRAFT_1000552_pt1 | contig 11308 bp, 6 predicted proteins | sample Pon1CUnioCityCA_4_FD_10229 | JGI IMG/M metagenome (IMG submission 10229) | reverse complement strand
CTTTTGACCAGCGAAAACCCCCCTGTATCTATGATTTGGGTAACATCAGGCAGGCAGCCACCATTCGCGAAACCCTCTTTGGGCTTAGTGAAGCCCTGGATGCTCTTTTTACCCGCCAAAAGATTGTCTTGCTGCTGGGAGGCGACAGCATGACCAACCTGGCTACCCTGAGAAGTATTCCCGGCCGGGAAGAGGATCCGGCTTGTTATGCCCTGGCCGAACCTGTCCTTTCCCTGGCCGAATATAGCGGGTTTGATATGATCGCTCCACAAAAATTTCATTTTTATCAGCTGGGCAATCAGGCCCATTTTTATACCCGCGGGCAGAAACAATGGGCCCAGTCCCATGTGCAGGAAACATACCGCCTGGGTAAGATCCGCAATCATCTGCCCGGCGTTGAACCTTATTTAAGGGGGTGCCATGGCTTCTCCCTATCGGCACGTGTCATCAAACATGCCGATGCCCCGGGTCAAAAGGAAGCCTATCCGAATGGCATCTATAGCGAAGATGCCTGTCAGATGGCCGGCTATGCCGGGCTGGCCGATAACCTGAGGATCTTCTCCGTGTTGGACTATTACCCGCCCCACGACCGCACCGATCAAACAGCCCGTCTGCTGGCTCAGGTGGTGTGGTATTTTATTGACGGATACCGCTCGCGTTACACCGAGCACCCATACCACCAAGCCCACTTTAGGAAGTTTCTCGTGAACCTGGATGACCACAGCCTGGTGTTTTATAAAAGCGATCGCACATCGCGATGGTGGATGGAAGTCCCCCAGGACCGGCCCGACCGGCAACGGGCAATCCCCTGCCACTCCTCCGACTATGACACCGCCTGCCGCCACGAGATTCCGGCACGGTGGTTGAGGGCCTATCAAAAACTGAACACGCGGGACAGACAATGATCAGATAATCACTTTAATAATGCAGTTCGTCATAAAAAATAATTGGGATCAGTAACCTTAACCGAAAAAAGTAAGTATAAGAGGTTCGAATCGTTGTTAACATTAGATGTTGATAAATTTGGCACACAGGATTTTTTTTATTTATTTTACGTTGAGTATTAAATCGAGGATACACAGGGATTTTATGAGGGGAACATCCATTTTTTTCTTGCTTCTGTTTGGATTATCCATGCAGGTTCAGGGTCAGCAGGATCCCCAATTCAGCCAAAACATGTTTACACGGTTGTCCTATAATCCTGCCTATACCGGCAGCCACGGACAGATTTGTGTGACAGCGCTGCACCGACAGCAATGGTTCGGATTTGGTGAAGGGGCCCCTGAAATCAGTGTGTTCAATTTTGATGCAGCTATTTCACCCTTTGGCATTGAGAGCGGAGTAGGGTTGACAATTATTCAGGACCAGATCGGATTCAACAACAACCTGGGAGCCAACCTATCCCTGGCCTATCGTTTTGACGCCTGGGACGGCAGTTTGTCATTCGGCATTAACGGGGGTATGATCAACTATTCCCTGACACCGCAATGGAAAATTCCGTCAGGTACCTCCGTGCATTCTACCGATGATCCGGCAATACCTGAAGAAGTGAAAAATGAAATGGCCCTGGATTTCAGCTTCGGCGTCTATTACCACACCGATGCTTTGTACCTGGGTATTTCTTCCACCCACCTGAATGAACCCTCCTTTCAGGCTACCGAAGGAACAGCCCGGCCCACTATTGCGCGTAATTATTATTTCATATCGGGCTATACCCTGCCCATATCCGACACCAAATTTGAGTTAAACCCATCCCTGTTTGTGCAGTCAGACGGGTCAACATCACAAATGAGTTTTAATACCCATGTGGTGTATAATAAAAACTTTTGGGGAGGCGTTTCCGTAAGAACAGATAAAACGCTTACCGGAATGATCGGTGCCAGGCTTTTTGACTGGGTAAGAGTAGGTTATTCATACGACCTGGGTGTTTCAGAACTTAGCCAATACCATCAGGGATCGCATGAAATCATGGTAGGCTTCTGTTTTGATGCCAAATCCGACCAAAGCCCGAAGAAGTATAAAAGCATCCGTTTCCTTTAAATTTTAAATAATCGAATATTCAGCAAATAAATCCCAACATTATGAAGAAAGTAGTTTTAATTGGCATTCTCTTCTCTGTACTGGTCAGCTGCAGCAAATACAACGGAGGTGAACTTATTGGTGTCCAAGGAAGGCAGGATTGGTACGAATCTGACCCATATGGAATGGTCTTCGTACCAATGGGTAGTTTCACCATGGGCCCCAGCGATGAGAGTGCATCCTGGGCGATGACAACCAAATCCAAGCGCGTTTCAGTGGATGCCTTTTGGATGGATGAGACAGAGGTCACCAACAACGAGTATCGGCAGTTCGTTGAATATGTGAAGGATTCAATCTTGCGCCGTAAGTTGGGTCAACAGATCGAGGATTTTCTTATCACCGAAGATCAATACGGCAACCCGATAGATCCTCCAAGAATCAACTGGGAGACAGAAATTGACCCCACCGACGAGGCGCAGCGCGAGATCATTAATGAGATGTATTATGCCAGGCAGGATCGTTTGTTTGGGAAAAAGCAGCTGGATACCCGTCAACTGATGTATGAATATTACTGGGTGGATTACGACCAGGCAGCCAAGCGCTCCAATCGGTATAATTATGATACCCAGCAATACGAAGGCACGGTGAGAAATGCCCAGGGAGAATCGATGGAAATAGACAGCCGTCAGGCCTTCATAATGAGGGGCAAAGTGAACGTATATCCGGATACGCTTTGCTGGATAAGGGATTTTACCTACTCCTTTAATGAGCCTTATACCGACCTGTACTTCTCGCATCCTGCCTACGATAATTATCCCGTGGTGGGTGTAAGCTGGAAACAGGCCAAGGCTTTCTCCATCTGGCGTACCAAATACCTGAACGACTATCTGCGCAGCGAAGGCGAAGGTGAAGTGCAGGATTACCGCCTGCCCACCGAGTCTGAATGGGAATATGCCGCCCGCGGTAAGTTAAACCTGAATCCTTATCCATGGGGCGGACCCTATACCCGCAACAAGGAAGGGTGTTTCATGGCTAATTTTAAACCCATGAGAGGCAATTATGTGGACGATGGTGCGTTAATATCTATGCCTGTTGGAAGCTACTCACCCAATGAATACGGCCTGTATGATATGGCCGGAAACGTTGCCGAATGGACAGCCAACGCGTACGACCAATCTGCTTATTTCTTTACACACGATATGAACCCCAATTATCAATACCACGCCAAACCCGACGATCCACCGGCTATGAAGATGAAGGTGATTAAGGGCGGCTCCTGGAAAGATATTGGCTATTATCTGCAGAATGGTACCCGGCTTTATGAATACCAGGATTCCAGCAAATCATACATCGGATTTCGCTGCGTGAGATCGTACCTGGGAGGACCCGGACAATAACAAGCCTAGAAAAAATAAAACATAAGTATAGCCCTTAATTACGAATGCCTTATGATGAGTATTTCCGAAATAGTACAATCGGCCGGATGGAGAAAATTCATGTCGAAGCTCTATGGTCTCGGCGCAGCTGTCGTGTTGATGGGAGCTCTCTTTAAACTTCAGCACTGGCCCATGGCGGGTCTTATGCTGACGGTGGGTATGACAACAGAGGTGATCATCTTTTTCTTCTCTGCCTTTGAACCGGTGCATGAAGAGCTGGACTGGACCCTCGTCTATCCCGAGCTGGCTGGCATTGATTCAGAAAACGAAGAGACCCGGTCGGCAAACCAACCTGCCCAACAAACCGCAGGAGGTTCACCAGGATACTCCGGAGGCAATGGAGGCGGCCAGGGTTATGCACCCCCTGCCGGTGGCGGAGGCGGCAGCCTGACCAAGTTTGATGAGATGATGGAAAATGCCGAGATAACCCCTGAATTGTTCAACAACCTGGGCGACGGGTTGAAGAAACTCAACGAAACAACCCGGAATCTCAACAACGTTTCTGATGTCTCGCAAGCAACCGATCAATATGTGAACAACATGCAGGCGGCCTCCGAATCGATCAATCTCTTAACTGATTCGTACAGCAAATCGAAGGACGCCCTGAATCAATCCATCGGTCAACTGAGCAATGTGTATCAGGAATCTGCCGATATGATCCGTCATTCCGGACAGGAGATGGCTCAGCAAATGAGTCAGAGCGGACAGGCCTTTGCACAAAAGGTGAATCAAAGTGGTGAGGAACTGGCCAGTTCCTATAAAGAGATTGCCGAGCTGGTTAAAACAGATATTGTCCAGGGCAACAATGCCTACAACGAGAAAATAAAGGAAATGAACAATAACCTGGCTGCCCTGAACGATGCTTATGAATTACAACTTAAGACAACCAGCGAACACGCGAAAAATTCCGAAAGCATTTATGGTTCAATGGGTCAGATGATGGAAGATCTGAAGGGTTCCGTCGATGAAACCCGGAAATACCGGGAAGAAATTTCTAAGTTAAATCAACACCTGGCAGAACTCAACGGCGTATACGGCAACATGCTGTCGGCCATGTCGGTGATGTCAAATAACAGTTAGGCAATTCCTATAACTTATGGGTCACGGTAAAGAAACCCCCAGACAGAAAATGATCGGTATGATGTATTTGGTGCTGACAGCCATGTTAGCACTGAATGTATCGGCGGAGGTGCTGGATGCCTTCCGGCTGGTTAACGAGGGGATCATAAGTACCACTGAAAATTACGACAAAAAGAACGAATCCATCTATAAGGAGTTCGAGCAGGAGGTGGCTAAGAATGAGCAAAAAGCCAAAGAATGGAAGGATAAGGCCTTTGAGGTGCGCGAAAGAGCCAATGTGCTTTATCAATATATCCAGGATCTGAAGGTGGAGATCATCAAGGACAACCAGGGAGAAAGCATCACCGAAAACGCTGCTCTGGAAGAGGTAGATGGAGAGATTCAAGTGATGATGGATAAGATCAAGGGCGATGATAAATCGGATGCCGGCGATCGGATACTTATCGGGAAAGAGTTTGATGGCAAGGCTTACGAATTGAAGGAGAAGATCAACGAATACCGGGAATATCTGCTTACCCAGGTGGACGAGGAAGACACCAAGATACGGGAGGTTTTGGAGAAAACCCTTAATACCGAAGATCCCGAGCCCATTGAAGGCCATGAGAAGAAGGAATGGGAAGTCAAACATTTCTACAAAATCCCCCTTGCTGCTACCATGCCTATTATGAGTAAGTTGCAGGGAGATGTACGCAATGCCGAATCTGAAGTTATCCAGTACCTTCTCAACCAGATCGAAGCCGGGTCTTTTACATTTAATAAGCTGGAGGCTACCGTTATTCCTAACTCAAACTTTATTATCCAGGGCAATGAATACAAGGCTGACGTGTTCCTGGCAGCCCGAGATACTACTGCCCCTCCGCAAGTCTTCATTGGGGAATGGGATAGTGTGCGGCAGGACGATGGTACGTATACCGTTGAAATGACCCGCGTTTATGACACCCTGTCCGTCGAGCACGGTAAAGGCAAATATACCGTAAAAACAGACCGTACCGGTGTTCATGAATGGGGCGGCATCATCCGCCTGATGGGGCCGGAAGGCAATTTTATTCAGAAACCCTTCAGGAAGGAATTTGAGGTGGCCAAACCCAACCTGGTGATATCGCCTACCAAGATGAACGTTTTCTATGTGGGCATACCGAACCCGGTTGACATTTCCGTACCCAGTGTGCCGCCGAATAAAATTCAGGCTACTGTGCAAAACGGAAGCATCTATAAGCGTGGCCCCGGGCAATATGAAGTGAATCCCAATACTCCCGGAAGCGAATGCCGGGTTAGTGTACGGGCCGAAGTGGAAGGCAAAATGCGATCTTATGGCACCAAACGATTCCGCGTAAAAGGGTTGCCCACACCTGTTGCCCAGGTGGCCAACCAGTCGGGCGGTGATATTAATAAAGAGCTTCTCAGTGCACAGAGTGTGGTGGTCGCTGAAATGGAAGATTTCCTCTTCGACCTGGAATATACGGTTACACAGTATACCATCACCACCACCGACCGGGGCGGATACATACAGAGTGTGACCCGGAACAGCAACCGCATTGATGAGGAAGCCCGCAATTTCCTTCGAAATGTGAACCGGGGCGGACGCGTAAACTTTGAGGACCTTAGGGCTGTCGGCCCCGACGGTACCGTGAAAAAATTAAACCCCATTACCTTTACCATTCAGTAAAATATTAAAATGTACCATATTATGAAACGAATTTTTGCATTTCTCTTATTTGGTGTGATCCTGATCTCAGTGAACCCCGAAGAAGCCACGGCGCAAACCGTAAGCGATAACATCTATGTCAAGGAAAATGTCCCGGCCAAAAAAGCCATCCCTTACGTATCTCTTCGGGAGGCGGATGTGATGTGGTCCAAAAAACTCTGGCAGATGATTGACTGCCGGAAGAAGAAAAATCAGGTGCTTTACTTCCCGATCAACGATATGCAAGACCGTAAGAGCTTGATTCAGTTAATTATCCATGGAGTGGATAACGAGGGTCTCACGGCATACAACGATGATCTTTTCAAAGAGATACTCACCCGGGATGAGGTCTATGAAGCTCTTGGGGCCGGTGAAGAAACACAACAGATCAGGCAGGCGGATGGTACAATGGAAGAACAGACCATCCAGCGCGATATTCGTTTTGACGAGATTCAAAAATTTATGATCAAGGAGCAATGGTATTTCGATCGGAAATATTCCGACCTGCGTGTACGCATTGTGGGCATATGTCCCATCCGCGAATACATCGATGATGATACAGGAGAGAAACGGAAAAGCAAGGCCTTCTGGATCTATTATCCCGAAGCCAGGGACCTGTTGTCCAACTGGGAGGTTTTCAATCGCCATAACGATGCCCAACGCGTTAGTTATGACAGTTATTTCCAGCAACGGCGATTTAATTCCTATGTGGTGCAGGAATCCAATGTGTATGGGAATCGCCTGATCGATGAATATACAACCGGTATCAATACCCTGCTCGAAGCCCGGGAGATCCGGATGGAGATATTTGAATTCGAACACGACCTCTGGGAATATTAACCCAACGGCATGGGCCTTAAAAAAGGGTGCCCGGCATAAGCCTGGCACCCTTTTTTGATTCGCTGGGATTGTATGACCCTTCAAAGTCGGTTATACATATTCACCGCCCTTGCTGCTTTTAATTTCTTCCACTACATCCTTGATTTCCTGCTCGTCTTTTTTGTTGTAAATGAGCAGCTTGTTGCCTGATTCCACCACGATGTAATCTTTGAGTCCTTTGATCACCACCAGCTTTTCGCCCTGGAAGTGAACAATGGAATCCTCTACGTCATATAGCATCACGTTGTCGCCTCTTACCGAGTTGCCTTTTTCGTCGGTGTCGAGGAATTCCTGCAGGCTGCCCCAGGTACCCAGGTCAGCCCATCCGAAATCTGAAGTAAACACATACACGTTTTCCGATTTTTCCATGATCCCGTAGTCGATGGAAATGCTCTTGGTCTCAAAATAAACCTTGGAAATAAAATCATGCTCTTCCCGGGTGTGATAGATGCCTCTGCCATTTTTGAAAAGATTGTCGATGTCAGGCAGATACTTAGAGAAGGATTTCATAATGCTCTTCAGGGACCAGATAAAAATGCCGGAATTCCAGTAATATTCACCGCTTTCATAAAATTTGCGGGCCAGGTCGTAATTGGGCTTTTCTGTAAAGGTTTTTACCCTGAAGATGTTTTGATTTCCGGAATCTTCCTGTTTGTTGTCGCGCTGGATGTAGCCGTATCCCGTTTCAGGCCTGTGGGGCTTGATTCCCAGTGTCAAAAGAGCCTCATGCCGGCCCGTAAACTCCATGCCTTCATTGATAACCCGGACAAATTCATCCTCTTTTTGAATCAGGTGATCCGATGGGGAAACAACTATGTTGGCATCGGGATTAATTTGTTCAATCTTATAGTTGGCATAGGCGATGCAGGGTGCCGTGTTCTTTTTGTCCGGCTCCAGCAGGATTTGATGCGATTTCAACTCCGGCAACTGGTCGGCAACTATATCGCTGTATATTTCATTGGTCACAATGAATACATTCTCTACCGGACAAATACGGACCATCCTGTCATAGGTTTGCTGGAGCAGGGTTCGGCCTGTTCCCAGGATATCGAGAAATTGTTTGGGCTTGGATCGTGTGCTCAGCGGCCAGAATCGCGTGCCGGTACCTCCGGCCATGATAACACAATATTTGTTTGATTCCATAAGTTAGTATTTTAATGTTTTTGATCGTGGCTTATTTCGCTCCTGATTTTAGAATATGTTAAAATAGGAGGATGAATAAACTTTATAGTTTTGAAGCTGTTAACAAGAATAAACATACCAATCAAAGTTATGGAATTCTTGTATTTAACAATTCAAGAACCCTTCGGATTTTTAAATATAAGCAAATTTTCTTAATTTGGTTAAATCAACTTTTCCCATACCATGCGAAATACAACCATAAGAATTGTAGCCGGATTTTTTTTACTCTCGTTCTTTGCTGTCCCGTCTTCTTTTGGGCAGTATTTTGGTCAGAATAAAGTGAATTACGAGATATTCAATTTTGAGATTTACGAAACTCCACACTTTGAGATTTATAACTACCTTGACCAAAACCAGGCGGTTCAGAATTTAGGCCAACAGACCGAGCAGTGGTATAAGAGGCACTTTTCCATTTTTCGTGATACCGTCACTAATAATCCGCTGATCCTTTATAACAACCACGCCGATTTTCAGCAAACTACCGTCATAGGCGGGCAGATAGGTGTAGGAACCGGAGGTGTCACCGAAGGCCTTCGAAAAAGGGTGATAATACCTGTGATGGTTTCCAACCGCGAGACCAACCATGTGCTTGGCCACGAGATGGTGCACGTTTTTCAGTATAACCTGGTGCAAACCAGCGACAGCCTGGGAATGGAATCGCTCCAAAATATTCCCTTATGGATGATCGAGGGGATGGCCGAGTATTTGTCTATTGGCCCCAGCGATGTAAAAACAGCCATGTGGATGCGGGATGCGGTCATACATGATGATGTGCCATCTATTGAGGATATGACGCGTTATCCCAACCGGTATTTCCCTTATCGCTATGGTCATGCTTTTTGGTCGTTTATTACAGGCGTATGGGGAGATGCCATGATACGACCCTATCTCTCTGCCACTGCCAAAATGGGCATAGATCGAGCCAGTGAGGAGATGTTTGGTCTGTCCGCCGACAGTTTATCCACTTTGTGGCAACGATCGGTAGAAAAAACCTATGAACCCTGGGTAAAGGGCGACACCATCAAACCGGTAGGACGGAAGATGTTTTCACCCGAAAATTCCGGTGAACTTAACCTATCGCCCGTGTTGAGCCCCAACGGTGAATACATGACGTTTATTTCCAACAAAAATGTGATTTCTGTAGATATATTGATGGCCCGAACCGATAACCGTGAGGTCATTAAAAAATTGACCAGTGCCCTGCGCCAGACCCATATCGATAATTTTAACTACATTGAATCGGCAGGTTCCTGGTCGCCCGATGGAAACAAGTATGCATTGAAGACTTTTTCCAAGGGACGCAATATGCTGCTCATTGCCGAGATCGCCGGCAAAGATGTGGAAGTAAGCGATGAAATCATGATCGAAGGGGTACAGTCATTTGACAATCCCGAATGGTCGCCGGATGGGGATAAGATTCTTTTGACCGGCCTGGTTGAGGGCCAGAGCGACTTGTATACTTATAACCTGAAGACAGAGGAGGTCATCCGGCTCACCAATGACCGCTATTCCGATCTGCAAGCCAATTGGTCGGGGGATGGCGAAAAAGTCGTCTTTATTTCGGAGCGGGGCTCAGATACAGATTTGAAAAAAAATATCTATGGCAACTACCGCCTTAGCATCCTGGATGTGGAGACGGGCAATGTTGAGGTGTTACCTGTTTTTCCGGGAAGCGATGCCTTTAGCCCTAATTTTGGCCCCGACGATGAGTCGATTTACTTCCTTGCCCACGCCGATGGTTTCCGCAATCTCTATGAGTATGAGCTTCAAAGCGGCCAGGTATATAAGCTGACCGATTTTATTACCGGGATTAGCGGTATTACAGAACTTGCACCTGCTTATAGCATTTCAAGGGAGACCGGCCAGATTGCCTATACCCTCTATGCCAACGATAAGTATGAAGTATACATGGCCGATAGCGGCGATTTTAACAGGGAGCCGGTAGATCATACGCTGTCCGGTGATGATGCGGCTGCCCTGCCTCCCGGGAAAGACCGCATTCTGAATGTTGTGGGAAACAACCTGCGGAGATACCCGGTGGAAGCCGATACAGCCTTTGTTCAGAAACCTTATGATCCGGAATTTGAGCTTGATTATATCGGAAGTACCGGTGTTGGCGTTGGCTCCAGTCAGTTCGGAACCTACGCTTCCGGAGGGGTTACTGCCTTGTTTAGCGACGTCTTGAAAAGACATCAGCTCATCACCAATCTGCAGGTGCAGGGTGAGCTGCAGGATATCGGAGGGTATGCCTCCTATATGAATCAGGAAACCCGGCTTAACTGGGGAGGTGCCCTGAGCCATATTCCCATACGCTATGATTTTCCCTATCTCAGGCGAGACAGCATCCAAACCGACCAGGGAACCCTGCCGGTGACCCAGTTCGTTATCGAACGAACCCGGATCTTCCAGGATCAGCTTGCTTTCTTTAGTCGATATCCGCTTTCTAAAAAGCTGCGGTTCGAACTGGGTGGAAGCATCACCCGCTACGGATACAGCCGGGAACAAATCACTTATAACTACTATGGCAATATCCTGATCCAAAATCCGAAACGCAAAGACCTTGATGCCCCCGATCCTTTCTATGTGGGGCAGGTCAATGGTGCCTATGTGGGTGATAACTCCAACTTTGGCATCACAGGCCCGCTGGATGGCTACCGCTACCGGTTCCAGGTTCAGAAAATGTTTGCCGATTACAACCTCTATACTACCCTGGTCGACTACCGCAAGTATTTTTACAACAAGCCGGTTAGCTTCGGCGTCAGAGCGTTGCATTATGCCCGGTATGGCCCCGATGCGGATGAATTATATCCCCTCTATGTTGGCGATAACTATTATGTGAGAGGGTATTCATACAATTCCTACGACAACACCGGCAACCAGTATAACCCGGATTACCTGAACCTTAACTCGCTTGCCGGATCAAAGATGGGTGTTATCAATGCCGAAGTACGGCTACCGCTGAGTGGACCGGAACGGTTGACCTTCTTTAAATCGAAATATTTCTTTACCACACTGGTGGCTTTTGCCG
>P_1C_Sed_2_UnCtyDRAFT_1000549_pt1 | contig 11358 bp, 13 predicted proteins | sample Pon1CUnioCityCA_4_FD_10229 | JGI IMG/M metagenome (IMG submission 10229) | reverse complement strand
CCCAGGAACTGAAACGGGAAGCGGGGAATCCCAAACTGGTCGTTCCCGGCAGGGGCCTGCTAAAAGGTATTCTGCCGGCACATCGTAATTCAGAGTTTTAAAATAAATCCCACGGAAACATTGAAAATATTGAGCCAGTTCTTAACATATCCATCACCCGGCCATACATCTCCGGTATCTGTTCCGGTAGCTCCCCCGCCCAGGTATCTGACATTTAAAAACATGTTTGTCAGTGTATTAACCTCAGCTCCAACACGTAAACTGGCATCAAGGATTGCACCCACAATTTCATTATCACTGCCATTAAGATAGCTGACCGGAGCATACATCCCATCTGCTTCGAATTCAGAATAGAAGCACTTATTTAATTTTATGCTGCTGCGGATTTTCAGAGCCGGAACAGGTCCGGTTCCCCTGTTGGCAGTAAACAGAACTCCGTCAGTTGATTCAAATGATATCGTAGCATTACGGATTTGAAGGCTTCCGCCAATGGCAAAGTCAAAATTATTATTATCAACGGTTAATTCTCTCAGGTAACTGAACCTGTAAAAAGGGAAATTGTACAGACATTTGATACCCGTTGATCCCGGAAATATGGTACCGTTAAAAATTTCATCGTTTCTGAGAACAGCTTGGCTTTCAATGCGTAAAGGCTGATAAAGGAGGATGAAAGTATTGCGGCTGTTAAGGTCCATCTCAATTGATAACCTGGTGGCCGGAAAGAGTACGTCCTGCCCGCCGTCATTTACATAATCAAAGTATGTTCCGTTATTTCCAAGTTGAATTTTATGTGCAAGAACTGATACAAAGCCCAGCTCGGCCACAGTACGGAATTGTATTTTAGAACTGTCGCTATTTGGTTCTGTATAGCTTTTCCGGGCTGATGCAAATGATCCCGGCATTAATGCAAGCAGTAATGCAAAACATAATAATAAGCTTCTTTTTCTCATGTCATAAATTTTGGATGGAGATTATTATCCACCTAATTTATAAATTTTTCATAATGTAAACTAATATTCTGGTTCAGTTCGGGGGGCATCTTGTTAGATTTTTTATCTTTAATAAAAAAAACAAATATATGAGAGGCTCTGTTTTAATATTTATTATAAGCATCATAAGCATAGGTATGACAGAAGCACAGGATATTAAGTTCCCGGAACCCTACAGGGAGGGGGGCATGTCCCTGACGGAGGCCCTTAACAAGAGGCATGCATCGAGACAATTCTCTTCAGGGGATCTGAGCCCGGACCTTATGGGTAATCTTTTCTGCGCTTCTGAAGATCTTAATACCGGGGTCAGGGCTCTGATAAACAGGGATATTTTGCGCGAAAAGATGCAGCTGAATGATAATCAAAAGATCATACTGGCCCAGGGTGTTGGCTACCCCGTGAAATAGGGTTTTGAAAGAGGCCGACTGCCTGTATAGCTTACTGCTTCAGCGCTGCCTTGGTGAAGATATACTCCGGTATATCCTGGTTGAACTTTATGTCTGTTATCTTAAATTCCGTTCCGTCGCCCTGTTTCATCATGTCCTTATATACAATGACCATGGGGTACCATCTGCCGTCAACCCTGGTTATTTCACTCATTACCGATCGTTTGAGCAGCTGGCCGCTTTTGGCATATAACTCCTCTTTAAGGGGCACATACCTTTCGGTGTCTATCCATATTTTGCGCCTTGCATAGGCAATATCCGGCACCGTGGCTTCTAATATGAGTACCCATGCCTGCCTGCCGTCAATCTCCTCGTTGCCGGTAAGCTCTGCAGCATACACATCCGTCAGCTTCCTGTCGTCCATCATATCTTCATAGGACAGGTCTGAGCCCATAACCGACTGCCGCAGCATATGTCCGGATATCTGTATTGTTCTGTCGGTGGAGGGGGAGTATATCCATAACTGATCTTCCAGCTTAAGCATCTTGGTCCCTTCTTCACGTGGGGGTGAGAGGTATTCTGTGAATGATTTTTTGTCGCCCACGGTATATGACACTGATGTTATCGTTCTGCTGGCACGCCGGCCGTGTATTGTCATCTGCGACTCAACTACCTGGTTCTTTGAAGACATGTTTTTATCAACCCTGTCGATAATTTCATCTGCTGTGGGTTGGGCATATGAGGATAAGGAGAATACTGATAATAATATGATTATAATCTTTTTCATCTGTTTAAAATTTTCAGTTTGGCTTTTTTGCTTTTATTTGATTTTAGTTTTATGACTGTTTATATATTTTTAAGTTTAATTCAGTTCATTCATAAGATTGCTCCGTCGTTTCACGGAATGTTTTATAAACAGTGATGGCAGGCACATCCTTATGTTTCCAGTTCCTTAAACAGCTGTGCCGTTTTTCGTTTATATATGCCTATCCCTGCAAGCATAGTGCCGGCAACGGTTGACAGTACACCTGGAATGAATCCTATATAAAAATCAGGGGGTGTGATCCTTGACCTGACAACATCAGGCATCATTACTCCGGTGGTGGCATTTTTTGTGAACTCACTTATATCCAGTCCGTATGTCTGCATCAGCCATGAGAGACCGAGGCCGAATGCTGTTCCGATGATGGTGCCGGCAAAGCCTATCATTAGAGATTCGTAGATCATGGTTCTGTAGATGTGTCCTTTTTCCTCTCCTATCGCCAGCCTGATGCCAATCTCGCCGTAGCGGCGCAATCCGCCCAGCAGGCCTGCATTCCAAAGCACCAGGGACATGGCCACAATAAATATAAAGGTGATAATAACTCCCATGCTTTTTGACATATCAACATATATTGACAGTCCTTCCTGGTCTCTCAGGCGCAGCATCACGGGTGCATATTCATCATTTTCATTGGTGTATTTGTCTTCAAACTTCTCCACAACAGGGGCGGCAGTCTCATCTTCGTAATAACCCGAGCCGAAAAAGCCCAGTATCTCACCTGCAGCATCATCCATATTAAGTGCATGCTGCACATCCTGCAGGCCGGCAATAACTGTGCCCCTGTCCATTCCTGTATTCCCGAAGCGCACTGTTCCTGACACCCTGAAATTATAGATGGCCATGCCTCCGTTCATTGTTGATCCTATGAGGGTTACATCTTTACCCGGACCGGTATCGAGTTTACGGGAGAAGTTCTCGCTGAGCAATACCTCGCCCCTGGAGTCGGGCATACTGCCCCTGACCAGTGATCTTTCCAGGTTAAGCCGCCGGGCTTCGTCCGAGCCAGGGGAGAAAAGATCCAGCCCTATACCCATGGCCGGTCCCTGTCTTTTTGTTTCTCCGTTCTCATCAGGTACATCTATGAGTCCGCCAAATTTGATGCGGCTTACCCACTCCATATCCGGGAAATCGTTTTGAAGATTCTCTTTCAGTTCACTCACATCTGTAAGTGCCAGGTCGTTGGGTGTCTGTGCCATATTATCGGCATAGGCCTGTGTCATTACCTTAACATGACCGGTATTGAAACGGGCTGTCTGCTCTATCATATCCACCATTATCCCATTGATGTAGCCGCGCATAAATACGGCCAGCATCACACCTATGGCTACCACTATCAGGGGAAGCAGGCTCCTGCTTTTATCCCGTAACAGTCCTTTCAGTAAAAATTTTATCATTGTAATTTCCCCCTTAAAGCTTCTGTTGGATTCATTTTTGCTATTTTTCTTGAAGGCCAGTAGCTGACTATTGTTGTGGCCACCAGTACCAGTGCGGTAGTTCCGGCTACCAGTCCAAGGCTGTATACGGGGTACATGGTATCGGCTATGGCAAAACCATAATCAGCCGATGAGACGCCCAGCGATATGCCCTTATTGGCAAACCATATAAGGAATGGTATACCGTATACAGCCCCCACCAGGGCAGCGAGTATGGCGTACATGGCGCCTTCAACGGTAAATAGTCCCACCACTCCGCGCCGTGTATAGCCAAGGGCGATATATGTACCGATCTCTTTCTGGCGCCTGAAAATGGAGAGCACCTGTGTATCGAAGATAGCCAGCAGTGCCAGTATCAGCAAAATGATATAGAATATTGACTGTCCCGCTGACTTTGTCTTTATCATCTCCTCTATATCGCTTACCAGTACTTCGAATGGCATCAGCTTCCATTCTCCTGTATCCAGCCTTGCCTTTTCCCTGTCGCGGAAAGTCAGTGTTGTAGCCTCGCCGGGCATTAGCAGCATTGACTGCAGGCTGTCGAGCGGTATCCACACCTGCCCACCATCCACTGTGGGCACATTGGTGGTGAAGATGCCGCTTATGTATATTTCAGCAGCATCAAAGGTGCCGTTTGCATCGCGCCAGCGCATTGTTACATAATCCCCTTTCTCCAGTTTATTGGTNCTGGCCATATTTGAACCTATCACTGCCGGTTTGGCAGCTACCGAAGTGTCAAGTTTATGGGTGGGTAGCTCCAGGAGTGTTTGGTCAGGGTCTATCCCTTTTATCAGTATTGACTGCATCCTGCCCCGGGGATATATAGTGCCTCGGCTCATCAGTACGGGTACCATATCTCCCTGTTCTATTTCAGGAATGAATTTGGAAGGTATCGGTGCATGTGCTTCGTCCAGCGTAAATGCATCGTAGGGGTCATAATCTTCCTGCCAGTACTGTCCGCCTCCTATTTCCCAGTCAGTCATGTCGTTCTTTGCCTGCCGGTCCCAGCCGACAAGGATACCTTTGACTGCAATTATTATAACAAAGGAGAAAGACAGCACAATCACATTGAGCCAGGTTCGTAAACCTGCTCCAATGAGATTTTTAAATGCCAGTTTAATTGCCAGTTTCATATGCTTGTATTTTTATTCTTTTTAAACTGTTTATGTGTGTTATGCAGTTTTTCCTTACTGCCATCAGCCCCTCATTTATCATTGTTCGCCGTTTCAATTTTATCAATCATCCCATCTTTGAGGTATATCTTTCTCTTCAGGTATGCTATCACTTTTTCATCGTGTGTGGCAAACAGGAAAGTTGTTTTCAGTTCCTCATTCAGTTTTTCCATGGTCTGCAATATGTTATGGGAATTGGCAGCATCGAGGTTGGCTGTTGGCTCATCTGCAAGCACGATAGACGGCTCTTTAACCATAGCACGGGCAATAGCCACTCTCTGGCATTCACCACCTGACAGCTGTGGAGGTTTCTGTTTTATTTTGTCGGTAAGGCCAACCCACTCCAGGGCATCATTTACCATCTTTTTTCGCTCTGTGCTGCTATATTTGAGCAGCAGCAGAGGCAGCTCAACATTCTCAAAGACGGTATGTACCTGCAAGAGGTTATATGTCTGGAAAATAAATCCCAGGCTTTCCTTGCGAAGTCTCGCCGCTTCTCTGGCATTCAGTTGTCCCACTGACTGTCCCATTACAATTGCTTCTCCCTCGCTTGGACTGTCAAGTGAGCCAAGGATGTTAAGCAGTGTTGTCTTACCTGATCCGCTGGGACCGATAAGGCCGCTGAACTCACCGGTGCCAAGCTCCAGGTCTATATTCCTGAGTGCAGTGAATTCACTCTTACCCATTGGGAACCGTTTGGTGAGCTTTTCTGTTTTAATGATCAGATTGTTTTGCATTTTTTCTGTATTACTGTATTTGAGTATCTGTTTGTATATTATTAATTAATGGTTAAAGACAAAGACCAGCTGTATACCGCTGCCCGCATACATTATATCCTGTGATCCGGGTGTGGGTATATTGTAATCCTCCGGGTTGATATAAGCCATCAGGTGAAGGATGAATTTATTGAAAGTCCTTTGCCAGTTGAGAAAATTATAAGCCTTATTATTTTTCCAGTCATAATAGATTATTGCACTGATATTATCGAAGAGCCCTGCAGGATATGAAAAATTAAGTAAAGAGTATGTTGATACATTATCGAAAGCGAAAGGGTTTTTGTCAAAAGAGGCTATCAGCTGTTCATAAATGACAGTAAGCCCGTTACCAAGGCCGAAAGTATAGTCGGCACCAATATTTATGATTTCCTGGTTGGAGTACCTGCCGATATCTTTATTATATGCTGACCATGATGCCTCAAGCCACCAGCCTATAAGCATGTCGAATTTTGCATCGAAGCCAAAGCGGTTTTCCGGAACCTTACCGGTGATACCGGATGAGTCAGGCAGGCTGCTGCTGTCCGCTGTCCTGTGGTGATAGGAGAAGCCGGCTTCTCCCCGTGGCACGGGTGCCTGGAGGCGTCCGCCGAATTCGGGTATTTTTTTATCGGAACTGAATGTTTCCCATCCTTTCAGGTTTTCGTTTCCGTATAGTGTCCATGCCCAGATATTTACATTATTAAGGAAGTAGTAGCGGGCAAGCCCTGCCCATACTCCGTCGGTCAGTTTGAGGGGGTCGCGCGGATCTATCTGATCAAACCACATCAGTGGCCGCAGGATGGAGGCTGAACCGAAATTTATCTTTTGCAGTCCCGCCCGCAGTTCAAACTGGTTGGTCGAATACCTGGCCCAGAAGCGGTAGGGTTTTATGTTGCCGCTGAATTCCGGGGACGAGGAGGGTGACAGTACTGCATTGCCATACAGGTTGGCCGAAGCTTCAAAGCCTATCCTGTGTTTACCGGACAAACCGTGCTGATAATTCAGCTGCGGTATATAACGCAGTCCATTATACCAGTGCAGCTCATTAGTGGGATTGAGGTGAGTATATGCAGAAAGCTGTCCTTTAAAGTTCAGCTTATCCTGTCCGTCTGCTAAAAGGGAGGATAGAAGGAAAAAAGCAATGGCTGTTATTTTCAGTCGTATATACATTTGATTAATCCCTTGGTGCTATACCGTATATCATAAGGTTAACAAATTCCATAATAAGTTCCTGCCGCGATTCAAACATGCCGGTAATAATCTCGTCATCAAATATTCCAATCAGGGTATTTTGTATTTTAAACATAAACTCGGGCTTAAAATCTTTGCGAAAAATGCCGGCTTCCTGGGCCTTCTTAAAATCATTAATAAGCAGGTTCCATGATTTTTTTGTCCTTTCTTCCACGAAAGCCTTTAGTTCAGGTTCAGAGCCTGTATAAAAATCCTGGAGGAATTCGGGACTTATATTATTTGTACTCTCCATTTTCATCAGTATCAGCTTCTCTATTTTATCAGCAGCTGTGGAATCTTCCTTTAATATCTCCCTGAATTGCTTTTCACCATCTTCGACCACCTTGTTGAATATTGTTTTGGCCAGATCTGCTTTATTTGAAAAATACTTATAATAGGTCATTTTGCTCACATTAGCCTTGCGGCATATCTCCTCAACCGATACCCGTTTGAAACCGTGTTTCCAGAACAGGTCACGGGCAATGGTGGTAATGTCTTTATATTTCTTGCTTTTCCTTGCCATATATATTTTATATTACGATAACGATATAAAAATACGAATAGTATATAAATATACAATAAACGTATACTAATATTTATTTATTTAGTTATTTTGAAGACAGGATGGTTTGTTATTGAAAATGGACGGGAGTCTTCCACAGATGAGTATCTGCAGCAATCAGAACCATTCAAAAAGCTCTAACCACAGGTCGCGTTTGAGAATATAAAAAAGAAGAAATGTTGCTATAAGGCCATGGGTGAGGCCCAGGGCCAGCAGGTTTTTCCATCTGAACCATGCAAGAAGGAACAAAAGCTCCATGAAGAAGGTGAACACCATCAGGGGAAAAGACGGATAATGGACCAGGCTGAACAGCAGGGCCGTTATCAGTACGGCCTGGTATTTTTTCAGCTCTATTTTCTCCAGCTCAACAAGGTTGTCTGCGATTAACACAAGCATAATATATTGCTGGAAGAGGCCCCACAGGGGGTAAAGTAACATTACGGGTATCACTCTCCAGTTAAGTACAGTTACGGAGGCACTATTATTGCCTATGATAACACTGCTTATTACTGTTATAATAAAGAAAGGGAGAAGGAACTTTATTGTTTGATTAAATCCCGCTTTCCCAAAACCCCATTTTTTGAGGACCGCATGGTTTTTATTGTACCTGTAAATGATATAGCCTATCCAGAAGAGGCTTATCCCTGCTATATAGAATGCAACCATATTAAGCCATTCCATCATTATGAATTTGAGGGCTGCAGTGGCGATGATGCCTGAAAGTTCAAATGTGGTGTATTCGGAGGGTCGTTTTTTGCCGGGGGCATGACCGTAGATGGCATCCTTATAATAATTTTTTATACCCTGCAAAAAACTCATTTGTTTTATTATTGAGTGACCCTTTTTCTTTCCTGATGGTTTAGTATATATGCAGATGCTGATCAATGCCGGCAAAATAAAGATCAAAGCCTCCCTGCCCACCCGGCCTGTCAGAGGAAAAGATTATCATATCCCTGTTATGGTCAACCGACTCATTTACTATAACGGGCCGGTATTCATCATAAGGGGAGTTAACGGAGGGTCCGAAACTTACCGGATCACCCCATTGTCCGTCAGTGAATAATGAATAGTAAAGGTCGTAACCTCCTTCTCCTCCGGGCCTGTCTGATGCAAAGACCATGATATCTGAATAGATATAAGGACATTTGTCGTTGTATGAGCCCGAGAGTGATTCCTCCATGATTATTTCCCTGCTGCCTGGATTACCGAGTTCGGTTACCAGCTGTCCTGCATCACCCTGGAGGTCAGTCGAGTAAATATTAAACACATCACTGTTCCTGTTGGAGCAGAAGTATATTTTGCTGTAATCCTTATTAAAGGCAGGATAGAGGTCATCAGAGGCGGAGTTAAGGAATTCTATCTCCTGGCATTCATTAAACGACGAGCTGCTGCCGCTATATGTGAAGCTTATACGGTAATTGCCCGTTGCATCACTGGCATACAAAAAAAGAAAATCAATATCGCCGGATGTTTCATTAACAGCGAGGTAAGGTCCCAGTTCATTTCCCTGTGAATTGATAAGGTCAAGTGCATCTTCCAGTATTGCCAACNGCTCCCGGTAAATTTCCCAATTGCCATATTCACTAATGACGCTGAGTTCGCCCGTGTTTTTATCCCAGTTAATATTCATAGGACGGTAAATGATATCGAAATTATCGCCATTACTTATGCGGTTGGTAGAGAAGCAGAAAGGTATGAGCGTACCCAGCGAGGGAGCGGTTGAATTATAATCATCATATGATGTGTTAAAGGCTTCAAGGTTTACTGCAACGGAGGGTAATGTACCCTCCGGGTATTTATAACCCCCGGGAAGGCAGGATGTGAGCCCGAGTGTTACCAGAAGTGAAAAGAAAATTAATTTTTTCATAATATATTGTTTTCCTGATTTTTTATTGCAAAATAAGGGCCAGAACATCAGGCAGAAAGATAATTATTCCTGTAATAACTGCCATGATTACAGAGATCAGTACAGCTGCTGCTAAAATATCCTTAATAATTTTTATCCGGTGGTCTTCAGCCGGAGATATTATATCACACATTCTTTCAACTGCAGTGTTGAAGCTTTCAGCCACCAGTACGACTGCGGCAGCCAGGATAATAAATATCCATTCAGCGGCAGATATTCCCAGCAGTATCCCGGCTAGTGTCACCATCATCAAAACCAGGATATGGATCCGGAAATTGGCTTCGCTTTTTATGAGCTGTGCTATGCCGCTGAAAGCATAATTAAAGCTTTTAAGCCTGTCTCTGATACCGCTGTTATTTTTCATTTCTGCCATAAATTGCGGGATAAGAAAAAAAGAGCCTATTTTAGCGTTGTCAGCTCCAGCTTCCTGAATTCCACCTCTGATCCTTCAGCCTGAACGGCTATATGTCCTTCAGTGGCAGTACAGTCATAGCCATGGTTCACCAGCTCATCGTTAAGCCATACTGTTACCTGATCGCCGGTGCATTCAATGATCATGGTATTCCATTCGCCGACGGGATTTTCCGAACCGTCGGTAAGGTTCTCAATACGCCTTCTTTTGCCTTCGGAAACACCCCATTCCTCTTCAGGACCACGGCGCTCAGCCATATTGTCCACTTTAATATCTTCCTGTATGCACCAGAAATCGCCTGCATGCTGATGCTGCATCTGTACTTCCAGTGATTTCGGGAACATACCGTAAAGAGCACGGGGGCTTGAAACATGTACCAGTATCCCGCAGTTACCCGGCTCACCGGCAAAACGGTACTCTGCTCTCAGCCTGTAGTCTGAATAAGTATCATCGCTTATAAGATGACCGGACGGTGTTCCCAGGCTGACAAGCATACCCTCACGAACAATAAAAGGGTTAATCGTATCAGGGTTATTATCCATAGCAGGAACATCGGTATGCCATTTATCCAGGTCCTGGCTGATAAGACTTATTGTTTCCTCCCTGCTGCATGAGACAACTGCAAGTATAATAACAGGTACCAGTACTATGATTTTTTTCATGGTTATAAAGTTTTTAAACTGTTCAGTCAAAAAAATAATCGGGCCCTTTCCAGATGCAGGTTTTACAGCAACGTTCTTCATAATAAGCTGTCAGCACTTTGCTTTCGGTTATGATTTCACCTTCATAATTATATACTCGGGGAAATGAAGAGCTAATGGGATTATAGAATTCGAAATAATACTTTCCCTTCCATGTGTGCTTTATCCAGGCACAAATTTTAAGGAAAGAATCAGGTTCGGAAGTGATAATTTCATCATGATCTTCTATCTTTTCTTTTAGCCATGCAGGCAGGTCAAGGCCGGTGTCTGAAGATTTTTCACATGATGAAAAAAGCAGTGAAAATAATATTGTAATGAATAAGAGCTTTTTCATTGTAAAGAATTTTAAATTAAAAATAATAATCTGGCTTTTATTATTTTTATTATTACAGCTCCGGTCATATTGCCGGTTGTCTTATTATTTGGTAAATTTAATTATTCAAAATTAAAAGAACTGAAAATGAGATTTATTTTATCTGCCCTGGTGGTAATTATATTTGCAGCGAGTATTACTGCACAGGATAGGAGGCCCAGGGATTACGGTATAAAGCCAGGTGTTTTATCGCCCGGGGAATATAATGCAATTACTGATGTCAGGGGTGTAAGGGTAGGGCATACCACCATCATAAGGGGAGAGAATGTCAGGACAGGTGTTACTGCTATAGTGCCTCATGAAGGTAACATTTATAATATGAAAGTTCCTGCTGCCATATATGTGGGCAATGGTTATGGTAAGCTGACAGGTATAAGCCAGGTGAGGGAGCTGGGAAATATAGAGACCCCTGTGGTGCTTACCAATACGATGAGTGTGCCTGCTGCCTTTGATGCATTGATAACATACACTATCAGCGAGCCGGGAAATGAGAACGTAAGATCGGTTAATGCCGTTGTAGGAGAGACGAATGACGGCTATCTTAATGACATACGGGGCAGACATGTCAGGGCTTTGCATGTTAAGGATGCAATACTGAGTGCCCATGGCGGCAGGG
>P_1C_Sed_2_UnCtyDRAFT_1000548_pt1 | contig 11374 bp, 13 predicted proteins | sample Pon1CUnioCityCA_4_FD_10229 | JGI IMG/M metagenome (IMG submission 10229) | reverse complement strand
TTTGACTGGAAAGGCTTTGTTCCTTTTGAAGACCTGCCCCATCAGTACAACCCCGACGATGGTATGGTCTCGTCAGCCAACAACAAAACGGTGGATCCGGATTATCCCCACCATATAAGCCATTGGTTTGATCTGGCCCCGCGTATCGACCGGATCCGCCAGATGATTAAGGAAAAAAAGAAGCTTGCACCCGAAGATTTTATGGATATACAAACCGATCAACAATCCCTGATGGTGGATTTGTTTCGTGAAGATATAATAGCCGAGCTTGAGAAAAGAGAGGACATGCCCTCTATGCATCAAAAAAGCTTTCAGCTTCTCAGGGAGTGGGATGCCGTCTACCGCAAAGGTGATCCGGCTCCTGCTATCTTTGAGCAGTTTTATCTTACTTTTCTTAAGAACCTGATAAAAGATGAACTGGGTGAGGAACTTTATACGGAGTACCTGGGCAGCAAGATTTTGGTGCGCAACCTGATGAAGAATGTCTGGGACAATCCTCAAAGCTCCTGGTGTGATGATGTGACAACCACCGGTCGCCGGGAAACTTTCGGGGAGCTGATTCGAAAAAGCTTCGATCAAACGGTGGAGAGGCTCTCGGAAGAAATGGGCAAGCGGCCGGAAAGGTGGGAGTGGGGCAGGATTCATCGCCTGGAGCTAAAGCACCCCATCGGAGGGGAAGTGCCGATCATTGACCTGCTTTTTAATATGAACCGCGGACCCTTTGAGGTCGGGGGCAGTTTTCATACCGTATGTCCCTACAGCTATTCCTTCAGGAATCCCTTCTCCGTCAATCATGGGGCTTCTCATCGCCATGTCTATTCCACGGCCAACTGGGATCAGTCGCGGACCATCATTCCCACCGGCACCTCCGGCATTCCCGCCAGTGAACATTATGGCGATCAAACAAGGCGCTATATCAACAAGTTGTACCGGCAGGATGTGGTGAGCAGAAAAAAGGTCGAAGAAAAGGCCCGCTATCAAATGAACATATCGGGCAACTAAGCTGTCTGATTTAACCGTAAGGATCATCTAAACCAAAAATCAATAACACCATGGAAACCTATTACACGAATTATATTGGGGAGTTGCGTACTCATATCCTTCATGAGCGCAACGACAAGGAGATTACGACAGATGCACCCGTCGACAATAAGGGGAAAGGCGAATATTTTTCTCCTACCGACATGGTTTCTTCCGCTTTGTGCAGCTGCATCTTCACGATCATGGGCATCAAGGCGCGTGAGAACGGCTTCAGCATCGACGGGGCCAAAGCTACCACCACCAAGGTGATGCGCAATGATCCGCGTCGCATTGCTGAGATTCGCATCGAATACGACTTTACGGATCATGATCTATCCCAGCAACAGAAAGATCTGCTCCGGGAACTGGTTCATGCCAGCCCCGTACCCCGCAGTCTGCACCCCGATATCAAGCAGGATGTGACATTGAGGTTTAAAGAGGAATAATCGGAGGGGGATGCTCAGGCACTCTGCGTGGGCACCTTCCGATCCACCTTCTTGATCAGCCCCTGCAGCACCTTCCCTGGGCCTACCTCGGTGAAGGATTCCGCGCCATCTTTCAGCATATTTTCTACCGTTTGGGTCCATTTGACCGGGGAGGTGAGCTGCCGGATCAGGTTTTCCTTGATCTCGGCCGGGTCGCTGGAGGGCAGTGCCGTCACGTTTTGATAGACGGGGCAGGTGGGTTTGCTCACGGGCGTATCGTGAATGGCTGCTTCCAGCTCCTTTTTGGCCGGGTCCATCAGCGGTGAGTGAAAGGCACCTCCCACTTTTAGCTTGAGGGCCCGTTTGGCGCCTTTTTCACTGAGTTGTTCCACGGCCTGGTCGATGCCGCTCATGGAGCCGGATATGACGATTTGGCCCGGACTGTTATAGTTGGCCGGCACCACCACTTCATCAATCGCGTTGCATACTTCTTCTACTGTTTCATCTTTCAGTCCCATGATGGCTGCCATGGTGGAGGGTTCTGCCTCGCAGGCCTTCTGCATGGCCCGGGCCCGCTGGCTGACCAGCCGAAGGCCGTCTTCAAACGAGAGCGCGCCATTGGCTACCAGGGCCGAAAATTCGCCCAGCGAATGGCCGGCTACCATATCGGGCTTGAAATTTTCCAGGGTTCTGGCCAGGATGACCGAGTGCAGGAAAATAGCCGGCTGCGTTACTTTGGTTTGCTTCAGGTCTTCGTCCGTGCCTTCAAACATTAAATCGGTGATGCGAAAACCTAAAATTTCGTTGGCCTTTTCGAAAAGTTCCTTTCCAATGTCCGTGTTATCGTACAAATCTTTGCCCATGCCTGAAAATTGGGCTCCCTGTCCGGGGAATACGTATGCTTTCATAAATCATTCTCTTTTTGATGTAGTTCTTGATGTCATTTCGCACAGCGAAAATAATCAATTTTATGTTTTCTTCACAGCCGGTAGCACCTTGAAGGCTTAGTGCAGCTGGGAGCCAATAAGGTGGGTAAATTCTTCCCGGGTTGTGGTGTTTTTCAGGAAAGCACCAGTGAAAGCGGAGGTGGTAGTGACCGAATTCTGCTTCTGCACCCCGCGCATCTGCATGCACATGTGATGGGCTTCGATGACCACTGCTACGCCCATCGGATTCAGCGTTTCCTGGATGGTATCGCGAATCTGCATGGTCATTCGTTCCTGTACCTGCAACCTCCGGGCGAAGGCCTCTACCACGTGAGCTATCTTGCTGAGGCCGGTGATGTATTTGTCCGGGATATAAGCAACATGCGCTTTGCCATAAAACGGGATCATGTGATGCTCGCACAGGGAATACAGCTCGATGTCCTTGACAATGACCATCTCCTTGTAATCCTCCTGAAACTTGGCTGAGCGGAGGATCTCCTTCGGATCGATGTTTTGTCCCTTGTTCAGGAACTGCATGGCCTTGGCTACCCTTAAAGGGGTATCGGCCAGCCCTTCTCTTTCCGGGTTCTCGCCCAGTAACTTAAGGATTTCCTTATAGTGGTCGGCCAGTTTCTGCGTTTTTTCATCATCCCATGCCTCTACCTTCGAGTAGCCACTGTTGTTAAAGGATCCGAATCCGTTGTTAACGATTTCCATAATAGCAGGTGTTTTTATTTGCCGTAGTATTCTACAAAATTGTTTTCTGTCTCCTTGATACGAATGCAGTGCAGTTGAATGCCGAGTTCTGCGATGGGAGCCTGGAGCTGTTCCCATATGGCCACCGACAGGTTTTCGGTTGAGGCCAGGCGGCCTTCCATGAAGTCCACCTCCGTATTCATGTTCTTGTGATCGATTTTGTCAATCACCCGCTCGTGGATTACCTTGCTGAGCTTTTTGATGTTGATAACAAAGCCGGTCCCCGGATCAACCGGGCCTTTAACAGTGACGAAAAGTTCGTAGTTGTGGCCATGCCAGTTGGGGTTGGAGCAGGGGCCGAACACTTCCATATTGGTGGCGTCGTCCCAGTCGGGGCGATAAAGCCGGTGAGCTGCACTGAAACGCTCACGACGTGTCACAAAAGCTTCCATAGGAGATTTCTTTAATCCTAAACAGGATACTATGCCAAAAGAACAACTTTTTCACTACAAATCCAAGACAGACCAACAACCGGGCCGGGGGTTTTGTTGAGGGAAATAACCGCCACAATGTCTTGCCGGATTGCTCTTCCATTCAGGATAAACCCGGAAATCCGGAAAATGTTTAAAGATCATTCCTTTTGATCGGGATATATTTATAAATTCGCATCAAAACGGACCCGTTATGATTGTAGTTACAGGAGCAGCCGGTTTTATCGCCAGCAATATGGTGGCTAAGCTCAATGAGCAGGGGCATCACGAACTGATCCTGGTGGATGAATTTTCCACCCCGGAGAAAAACAGGAACCTGCAGTCGAAATCCTATCACCAGAAGGTGCACAGGGATGAATTTATTCAATGGTTTTGGGAACATGGAGAAGAGGTGGATCAGGTGATTCACCTGGGAGCGCGGACCGATACCACGGAATTGAACACGGATGTGTTTGACCGGCTCAACCTGAACTATTCCAGGGATATATGGAAGGTTTGTGTACGCTTTAATATACCCTTGCTCTATGCATCATCTGCTGCCACTTATGGAGGTGGCGAGCTGGGTTACCGCGATGATCATGAGTTGGTATACGATCTGAAACCTTTGAATCCCTATGGCGAGTCGAAGAATGAATTTGACAAGTGGGTGCTGCAACAGGACCTGGAGCCACCCTTCTGGGCCGGGATCAAGTTTTTTAACGTTTACGGGCCCAACGAATACCATAAGGGCCGAATGGCATCGGTAGTTTACCATGCTTTCCATCAAATAGGCCGCACGGGGAAGATGAAGCTGTTTCGTTCACACCGCCAGGACTATGAGCATGGCGAGCAGCTGCGCGATTTTATCTATGTGAAGGATGTGGTGGATGTGCTATACTTCCTGATGCGCCAGCAACCTACTCCCGGATTGTATAATTTGGGCACCGGCCAGGCCCGGACATTTAACGACCTGGTGAAAAGCACGTTTCACGCTATGGATCGCACCCCTGCTATTGAGTACATCGACACCCCCGAGGATATTCGCGAGCGTTATCAATACTTTACACAGGCAGTCATGGATAAAATAAGGGCTGCAGGGTATCAGAAGCCTTTTTCAACCCTGGAGGAAGGCATCGGTGATTATGTGCGCAACCATCTTATTCCCGGTAAGTATCACTAGGTCATTGGCTGCAGCTCCTGAAGCATGGATGCAACGGGTGATGTCCGGCAACAGGGCGTTACTTTTCATTATTCCCCGGGTGCATCTTTTTTACATTCACTTTTGATTCGGGCTCTTCCACCTGTTTGGATGGATTATCGGCGAATTCCTGGAGGTCCTGCACGAATCGCTCGATGTCCTGATCGCTGTAACCTTTTTCTTTGGCCGCATCTTCGAGGGTGCCCCAGATGGGCTCACCACATGCGATGCACTTGATGCCTTCGTTCATCAGATATTTGACCGCCTGGGGGACATTGTCCACGAGGTCTTCAATCGTTGTGTCCTTGGTAATTTTCATAGCCTTCCGGTTTTTTATTGATGTATCTAGATGCCTGGATACAAATTTAAGGCAATTTTTTGAAAACCGTATAGCGTGAGAGGAAAGTCTGTATTACTCCACGACTGGCCTGAAACAGCATAAAAGCCAGCCACAGGCCCTGATTGCCCAGGGGGCCGATCAGAAGGTAGTAGGCCGGGAGAAAGATGAGCAGGGTGGAAATGAGCATGGCATTGCGCATGCCCTGAGAAGCTGTGGCTCCGATGTATATGCCGTCCCAGATGAAAGCTGCAAAAGTGAGCAGGGGGATGGAATAGACCCAGTAGATGAACCGGTCGCTGGTGTTCAATACATCCTGGTTGTTTGTCAAAAGCCCGAGTATCTGGTCGTCGAGCAGCACATAGGCTGTAGTGAACAGCAGGGCAAATCCGGTACCCCATCGGAACAGCAGGTTGACTACCTGCCTCAGCCTGGTTCGGTTCCCTTCTCCGACGAAACGGCCCGTCAGGGCTTCTGCTGCATAGGCAAAGCCGTCCAGGACAAAGGAGAAGAACATGAAGAACTGCAGCAGTACCGAGTTAACGGCCAGCACCGTGTTGCCAATATGGGCCGACTGGGCCGTGAAGAACGACATCACAAAGATCAGGCAGATGGTACGGATGAAGATATCTTTGTTGACCGAGAAGAACAGGCGCAGGGCCTTTAGCTCCATCATGGCCTTGTAGCTCCAGTGCACCAGTAAGGATTTGTGGTGGCGCCAGAACAGGTAGATGCCTAGCATGAGACCGCAATACTGGGCGATTACTGTTCCCAGGGCCACCCCGTCAGATTCCATCCCGAAATAGCCGATCAGCACAACATTGAAACCGATGTTCAACAGGTTCACTACAACGGCCAGGAGCATGGGTATGCGCGCATTCTGCATTCCAATGAACCAGCCGGTCAGGGCATACAACCCAATGGTGGCCGGAGCCGCCCAGATCCGAATGAAGTAGTACTGCCTGGCCAGTCGTTCCACCTCGGGCGAGCCATCCAGGATGAAGAAACCCAGCCTGGCAATAGGGCTCTGCAGAACAATCAGCAAGATGGCTCCTGCCAGGGCTACCGCTACCGCCCTGGAGAGGGTAAGCATGCTTTCGCGGTAATCCTTTTTGCCGTATGCCTGGGCGGTGAAACCGCTGGTGCCCATCCGCAGGAAACTGAAGCCCCAGTATATGAAGTTGAAGATCATCGTGCCCAGGGATATGGCCCCTATATGGAGCTTGCTGTTGGTCTCCAGGTGGCCCACCAGCGATATATCTACCATGCTCAGCAGGGGCACGGTAATGTTGCTGATGATGTTGGGTACAGCCAGATGCAGGATGCGTTTGTTCACAGATGCTCGGTTTTCAGCGCCCAAAACTAATCAAAGCAATCGGTTCAAACAATTTCGGCCGATGATTGTTAAACGTTTACAATATTTATTTAGACAATATAAAAATAATTGTAAAACCATCAAAAAATTAGCAATATGGCATATCAAACACCCGATTTACCCTATGCTTACGATGCGCTGGAACCGTACATCGACAAGCAGACCATGGAGCTTCATCATGACAAGCACCATGCAGGTTATACCAAGAAGTTCAATGCGGCCATTGAAGGCACCGATCTGGAAAACAAGAAGATCGAAGATATATTCAAGGAAGTCTCCAGGCATCCGGTGGCTGTCAGGAATCATGGTGGCGGGCATTACAACCATTCCATCTTCTGGACCATCATGTCGCCCAACGGGGGTGGCGAACCCAAAGGTGAGCTGATGGACGCCATTAAGCGTGACTTTGGCTCGTTCAGTGAATTTAAAGATCAATTTGCCAAGGCTGCTGCCGGCCGTTTCGGCTCGGGATGGGCCTGGCTTTACATGGACCAGGGCGGTAAACTGGGCATCTGTTCGACTCCCAACCAGGATAACCCGTTTATGGACGTGGCCGAATGCAAGGCTCAGAAACTGCTGATGGGACTCGATGTCTGGGAGCATGCTTATTACCTGAAATACCAGAATAAGCGGGCCGATTACATTGATGCCTTCTGGAACATTTTGAACTGGGATGAGGTTGCCAGGCGAATGAAAGAATAAGGTGAATAGTGGTTCAAGTAAGGTAACCTCTAAGCCGGGCTGAGCTCTTTCAGCCCGGCTTTCTTGTATTTGTCATACTTTCCTCTTATTTTTATCCTTATTTAAATCCCAGTGGGAGTCATTTAAAACTTGCAAATATGTTAATGGAACAGCTAATCAGGCAAAACAGAAGTTACAGAAGATTTTACCAGGATCATTTTCTGGCCGTGGATAACCTCAAATATTTTGTTAACCTCGCCCGATTGTCCCCCTCGGCCAGGAATGCTCAACCGCTGAAATATTATATATCCAACGAAGAACCCATTAACAGCAAGATTTTTGAATGCCTCAGCTGGGCAGGTTACCTGAAAGACTGGGATGGCCCGGAAGAAGGCGAGAGGCCTTCAGGGTATATCGTTATTGCCGGAGATCATCGTATTGCCGACAACTTTTTTTGCGACCATGGTATAGCAGCCCAAAGCATCCTGCTGGGAGCCGTGGAAAAAGGCTTTGGGGGCTGCATCATCGCCTCGGTCAACCGGGAAAAGCTCCGGGAGCATCTTCACCTGGATGCGAAGCTTGAAATTTTGCTGGTCATTGCCCTGGGGAAACCAAGGGAAAGTGTGATGCTCGATAACATAGGTAAAGATGGAGACATCAAATACTGGCGAGACGATAACAGAATTCATCATGTACCGAAGCGCCAGCTGGATGATCTCATCGTCAATCTTTCCTGATCCCTGACAGAAAAGCCTTTTACCAGCAACCGAAAATTAACCTGAATCAACTTATATCCCATGGAATCAATCAATGAACACGAACTTTATCGGAATCATGATTTTGATACAGCCTTTGGTGCACTTTACCGGATCTACAAGAAGAATTTTTGGCCCCTTTTTCTTCTTTCTCTGGCCGGAACGTTGATTGTCTATCTTTTTGCATTTTCTTTCGGGCCCTACCAAATACCTTCACAGGCCATCCCGGATCCCGGCCCCGGCGATATAGCCCATTTTCTCACCCTTTTCTCGCTCATCCTGGTGGTGGGCTTGTTGGTTTACACTTTTGTTTATTTAGCGATCCTGTATTGGGTTTACAGGCGACAGGAGAAGGAAACCCGGAGTGCCTGGTCTGTTTTTGCCGAAGCCGCCCGCAAATATTATTTCCGGTTTCTGCTGCTGGTGATCCTGGTGAGTCTGATCTTCATTGTAGGCAGCGTCATTGGCCTGTTGATCTTTTTCATTGGTATCATACTGGCCCTGGCTTATCTGGGGGTAAGTCTGTATGTAGCCGGACCGGCCCTGATTGTAGAGAATGCGAGCCCCGGAGATGCCATTTGGCGTAGTTTTACGCTAACCCACAAGGATTTTTGGATGTCATTGGGGCTGGTGGTCGTCTTGTTTGTGATCACCGTGGTCATTCAGTTTGTTCTGATGGCCCTTGTGGCCCTGCCCGGTGCCATCGTGTTTATCTCCCAGGTGGCTTCTGAAGGGGGTGCCTCTGGCTGGCTTTCCCCGGATATCTCGTCGTTCTGGTCAGGCTTCGGAGTAATAGGTATCATCCTGAATTCAGCCGTCAGTGCCCTGGTTATGCCCCTGATGCCCATTTTTGCAATGATTTTATACTACAGGCTCCGATATCACGAGAACGAGACCAGCCAACAGGGTTAAACAAATCGTTGTCCCCGGCTGTATAAATAATAAAAACGCATGATCACCATCCTTTCACCAGCCAAGAAGCTGGATAAGAAGACCGATCGAGCCATCGGACAGACCACCACACCTGCCTTTCTTGATGACAGCAGGGAGCTGATCGGTGAGCTCCGCAAGCTGAGCCCGGAAGAGATCAGCCGGCTGATGAATGTCAGCCGGCAGATTGCCGAGCTTAACTACGAGCGATTTGCCCGGTGGGAGCCTCCTTTCCACCAGGATAATGCAACGCCTGCTGTGTTTCTTTTCAACGGTCAGGCCTATCAGGGGTTGCAGGCGGAAACACTAAGTGATGACGATCTTTTTTTTGCCCAGGATCACCTGAGGATCCTTTCCGGATTGTATGGCTTGCTGCGCCCGCTCGACCTGATTCAGCCCTATCGGCTGGAGATGGGAACCAAAATGCGGAACCCCGGAGGGAAGGATCTGTATGAGTTTTGGGGCGGGAAGCTTACCCGTGCCATCAATGAAGCCCTCAGCCAGCACGATAGCCGGGTGCTTATGAACCTGGCTTCCAACGAATATTCTAAGGCTATCCGGCCCCAGGTGCTGGATGCCGATATCATCACTCCCGTTTTTAAGGAGAAGAAGGGCAACCAGTATAAAACTGTGGCTGTATATGCCAAGACAGCCAGAGGACTGATGACGCGCTACATCATCGAAAACCGGATTGAGGATCCTCAAGCCATTAAAGGTTTTGATGAGCAGGGCTATCTTTACAGCCCCGAGATGTCGGATGAAAAGCAATGGGTTTTTGCCCGCTGAGCGGATCTCAGATCTCGTGCAATCCGTTCTTTATAGCATATACGGCCAGGCATACCGAATTTTTACAACTGGTTTTTTTCAACATCCGGTTGCGGTGGCCTTCAACGGTGCGAATGCTCAGGTTTAGGAAACCTGAAATCTCGGCATTGGAAAAGCCCCGGCATATATAATCAAGAATTTCCCTTTCCCTCGGACTGAGCACCGTTGCCTCGTGATGAGCCGGGGGAGTTTTTTTCTCCACACCTCCGCTCTCCACTGTCGAACCTACAAGGCTTTTTTTGCCGTTGATGGTAACGATGCTGCCTACCCACTTAACCGGGATGATCTCCTGATTCCTTCGGATGACCCGGAAGTTCATTTCCATTTCGCTTTGTATCCCGTTGAAGCATTGGTTGATCTTGTTCATAACCGGCTGTATGTCATCTTTGTATAGGATGTTAACCAGGTTCACCCCCAGCAGTTCCCGCTTGGTATAGCCCAGGATCTCGCAGAATTTTTGGTTGACATAGCTCAGCTGTTGATCCCGGTAGATGTAGATGGCTGTATAAGCTTTGTCGATGAGGATGTTAAATTTTTCATCGACCATGTTCAGGATCCGCTCCTGCCTTTCGAGACGAACCTCGATAAGTTTTTTGAGTTCTCTTGTGTCGAAGGGTTTGACAATCAAGTCATCAACGCCTACGTCCATGACCGATCTGAGCTCCTGGTAGGAATTTTTATGGGTCATGAAGATAAAAGGAATTACGGCAGTAGAGTTGATCTGCTGCACCATGGTAAATACCTCGTGTCCGGAGAGTCCTTCAGGTTGTGCGTCGCAGAGGATGATGTCGGGCATGTACTGCAGGGTTCTCTGCACGCCGGTGGCCCCATCCTGAGCCGTTATTACCTGATAACCTGAATTGTGGAGATAATCGTTGACCTCCCCGAGCAACCCGGGATCTTTGTCGATGATCAGTACTGTCTTCATTATGAGTCAGATGCGCTGCGTGTTGGGTTTTGGTCCGAAATATTGCAGGCAGTATCGCGAACCGGCTATCCGATGGTAAAAGTAATGGGATTCACCCATATTGGATGTAGGAAAATTCCCATTCTTATTCTGCCGTATCCCGAAAGGGCAGTCAGGCGTCTGCTGATGGTTAAAAAAAAGCCCGGCAGCTTATCTGCCGGGCTTTTTAAGCTGTTGATTGCAGGCTTCTATTCGATCACAAAGAGCAGCTGACCTTTTTTGATCACCTCATCTTCTTTAATGCCAACTTGTTTGACGGTTCCGCTAACGGGCGAATAAGCCCGGTTTTTCATTTTCATGGCATCGTAGATATACAGGCGATCGCCTTTTTCGATATCGTCGCCTTTTTCTACATCCACCTTGACCACAGTACCGGGAAACTCGGAATATACTTTGCCTTTGTGTGGGTTATCCCATTTATCCCGTTTCCTGAACTTATCTGTCAGCTGGGTTCTGTATCGCGTACCATCGACCACCAGGGACTTGAATTTTCTTTTCTGGCCGTTGTGATGGTCTTGTTGATTATACTGGTTGTTTTCAGACATGGCGAAAAAGATTTAGAACGGGGGTATCCCGTGTTTTTTAGCAGGTCTTTTATCGACTTTATTCTTGGATACTTCCAGGGCATGGAGCAGGAGTTTGCGGGTTTCTTCGGGCTCGATCACCGAGTCGACATACCCTTTAGCAGCGGCCACGTATGGATTGGCGAACTTCTGCTTGTACTCCTTGATCTTTTGTTTTCTCATCTTCTCCGGATCGTCTGCACTCT
>P_1C_Sed_2_UnCtyDRAFT_1000546_pt1 | contig 11401 bp, 11 predicted proteins | sample Pon1CUnioCityCA_4_FD_10229 | JGI IMG/M metagenome (IMG submission 10229) | reverse complement strand
TTTATAGATTTACATCGAATAAAACAGGCTTTATGAAAGGGAGTCATCAGCATAATTTCTTTGGAGACAATCAGTTTGATGACCTGCTGGCCAGATATGAACGAATGATCGGGCAGGGGGAACATTACTATTTTGATGTGGAAGATTTAGAACAGATCATCGAGCATTACCTGGATCTCAGTAAGACAGGAAAGGCTTTGAATGCTGTACGGTATGCTTTTAGGCTTCATCCCAATGCCTTCCCGTTGATGATTAAAAAGGCCCAGGTTCATCTGCGCAATAAGAATCCTCAACGTGCCCTGAAGGCCCTTCGGGAAGTTAAGGATTTCGAGTCATCGAACAACGAGTATTATCTGACTATGGGGCACGCTTACCTGTTGATGAATAATCTGGAGGAGGCAGAAGAATGCTATTACAAAGCATTGTATTTGGTCGACGACACGGATGAGCAGCTGGATATGCTTCAGAATATTTCCCAGACCCTCCAGTTTTCGGAGATGCATGATTTAGCCATCAAGTATTTGCGCAAGGCCCATCAATTGGAGCCCCAAAACCTCATGATTCTCTACGACCTGGCTTTTTGCTATGAAAAGGAAGGGAAGCTGCAGAAAAGCATTGATTACTACTCTAAGTATCTGAATATTGAGCCTTATACAGAGCATATCTGGTATTCGTTGGGAAAGATACACAGCGAGGCAGGCCAGTTGGATAAGGCCCGTGAGGCATACGAAATGGCCATAGCCATCAACCCCGAATATGGTGATGCTTTGTTTGAGCTGGCCATTTTGCAGGAAGACGATGGGCAGTATGAGCAAGCCATTGAGGCTTATACCGATTATCTCAGACAGGAGCCCGAATCGGCTGATGTGCATTATTTTGTCGGCAATTGCTATTTCCAGGTGAATAAAGATGAACAGGCCCTGGAGCATTTCCAGAAGGCCCTTAAGCTGGAGTCGCACAACCCTGGCGTATATTATGGAATAGCCAAAATACTTTTTAATCGGAATAATCTGTGGGATGCCTTGTTTTACGCCAAGCGGGCTACTATGCTTGATGATCAGGACCATGAGCTCTTCATCCTCTATGGCAGGATCAACTCCAGGCTCAGGATGTATAAGGAGTCGGCAAAGGCTTTTCTTAAAGCTGTGGAACTGAAGCCGGAAATCCTAAAATACTGGATCATGTTCACCGATGAGCTGATCAGAAATCAGAAATTTGAACAGGCCCTGAAATATACGCTTCAAAGCCTGGAGTTGCACGACAACAACCCCCGTATCTATTTCCGGATTGCTGCCCTTTATTATAAGACCGACCGATTGAGGTATTCCATTCGCTACTTCAGAAAGGGTATGATGATGAATTCCGAACAATACGATGAATTCTTCAATATTTGCCCGGAGGCCAAACGATCCAGAGAAATCAAAAAACTATTGAAAAATCAAATTATCTAAAAAGTACATTGTTTTATGAATGCAAATCTGCCTCATATCCCGGAGCGGGATAAGAAGAAACGATACAACGGCATTACCATGGTGATGGATAAAGGGTTGAGCCTCCGGCAGGTGGAGGATTATATTCAGGCAGCGGGTAGGTACGTCGATTATGTCAAGTTGGGCTTTGGAACAGCCCTGGTTACCGAAAGGCTTGAGGAAAAAATTCAGCTATACCGGGATAACCATATCGAGCCCTATTTTGGCGGCACCCTCTATGAGGTTTACAAAGTCCGGAACCTGTTTGATGATTTCAGAAAATTTCTCCTGAAATATGATATTGGCATGGCAGAGGTTTCGGATGGGTCCATTTACCTGGATCATGACGAGAAGCTCAAAGATATTTCCCGCTTGGCGGAAGATTTTACGGTGTTATCCGAGGTGGGATCAAAAAGGGCGGAAGATGTGATTACCCCCGATCAGTGGGTTTCCATGATGCGGAGTGAGCTGGAGGCCGGAAGTCATAAGGTGATCGCTGAAGCCCGCGAAAGCGGCACCATTGGCATTTATAATAAGGATGGATCTGCCAAGAAGGAATTGATCGACGATATATCCCATCATGTGAAACTGGAAAATATCCTTTGGGAAGCACCACAGAAAACGCAGCAGGTATGGTTCATCAAACATTTTGGCAGCAATGTCAACCTGGGAAATATTGCTTTTCATGAGGTTATTCCACTGGAAACCTTGCGCACAGGCTTACGAGGCGACACATTCTTTCATTTTTTGCCCGATGAGCTCAAGGAAAACAAGGTGTAAACCCTAAATATGCCACCTGCTTCGTCAGAGCCTCCCTGGATTCTTTGGCGGAGTTTTTTTATGGACGAAGACACGCAGCCATGAATGAGATCCTACCTAAAGGATGCCGGCTGTGGGATAACCTTAAAAAAATTTTACGTGAAACGAAACCTGTTTGATTATATCACCCTGACTCTGAAAGGCATGGGTATGGGAGCCGCCGATGTGGTGCCGGGTGTCTCTGGTGGTACCATTGCTTTTATCACCGAGATATATGAGGAACTGATTAACTCCATCAAATCGATCAACCTTCATTCAGTAAGGATGCTGTTTTCCGGAAAGCTGGTAGCTTTTTGGACGGCCATCAATGGCAATTTCCTGGCATCTGTCTTTTTGGGCATTCTGATCAGTGTGTTTTCGCTGGCCAGGCTGCTCGAATACTTGATCCACAATCATCCAGTGCTGGTGTGGTCCTTCTTTTTTGGTTTGATCATTGCCTCGGCGATCTATATTGCCAGTAAGATCAGGCGGTGGACTGCGAAAAAAATTCTTGCGCTGATAGTGGGCACAGCTGTGGCCTATGCCATTACCATGCTCACACCCGCCCAGACACCCCAGGCCTGGTGGTTCATTTTTCTCTCGGGAGCCCTGGCCATATGTGCCATGATACTGCCGGGCATTTCAGGTGCTTTTATCCTTCTGTTGCTTGGTAAGTATGCCTTTGTAATTGAGGCGGTAGGCAACCTGGACGTCGCCGTGCTGGGTATCCTGGCTGTAGGGGCCCTGGTTGGAATAATCAGTTTTTCTAACCTGCTTTCCTGGTTGCTCAGGAATTTTCATGATCTTACCATAGCCGTGCTCTCAGGGTTTATGATCGGTTCGCTTAACAAGGTATGGCCCTGGAAGCTCACTACCCAGACATATGTCGACAGCCATGGCGAGGTGCAGCCACTGGTCCAGAATAATGTACTGCCGCCTGACTTTGCGGCCCACACAGGACAGGATTCTTTTTTTCTGGAGGCCATCCTGTTGGCTGTCATTGGCTTTGCCCTGATCTTTATCATCGAGGGGTTGACCCGGTCAAAAAGAACGGCATGAGGGTTTTTGGCCTGATCGGTTATCCCCTGGAACATTCGTTTTCACCGGGTTATTTCCGGGAGAAATTTCGAAGGGAGGGGATTGATGCCGAATACAGGCTGTTTCCTTTGGAAACCATCGGGGCCTTTCCCGGGCTGATGAAAGAATATCCCAGCCTGGAGGGTCTGAATGTAACCCTTCCCTATAAGAAACAAATCATTTCATATCTTGACAGGCTAAGCGATGAAGCCAGCCAGATAGGGGCTGTTAACACCCTTTTTTTTCACCAGGTGTCAGGCAATATCCACGCTATATCAGGCCACAATACCGATGTCTGGGGTTTTACCCGCTCCATTCGTCCCCTGCTGAAATCCCATGACCACCTTGCCCTGGTGCTGGGAACAGGAGGCTCGTCAGCTATGGTGGGCTATGCCCTGAGAAAACTGGGGATGGCCCCCCTTTTTGCCACCCGCAGCAAACATCCGTCACCCGGATCCATCAGCTACAGCCAACTCACCCCACGAGAACTGAGCCGCTACACTGTCATCGTCAATACGACCCCCGTTGGTATGTATCCCCATGTGGATGAAAAACCTCCCATCCCTTATTCGGCCATTGGGCCTGATCACCTGCTCTTTGACCTGGTGTACAACCCACCGCAGACCCGGTTCCTTCAGGAGGGCAAAAAACGCGACGCACGTGTAAAGAACGGATCCCAGATGCTTTGTCTTCAGGCTGAAAAGTCCTGGGAAATATGGAACTCCACGACCTGATGCTTACCCACGCATTCGAAGATCCTGCCTGTTGTTATGGAACACATAACGGCCTGATATATTTCATGGTTTATGTTGGACAAAACCGTCAAATTTGGTTATCTTTACGAGCGAAAATGTGAAACATATAAACAACTGATTAACATGGATTTAATAAATCAGATTAAAGATAGTGCCATAAAGGCCAATAAACGGATTGTGCTTCCGGAATCACTGGAAGAGAGAACATTGAAAGCAGCCGATGAGATTCTTCGCGATGGCCTCGCCCGGATCATTCTGCTTGGTGCTCCTGATAAGATCCGTCAGGTAGCCGCAGACCAGGGTCTTCAGCATATCGATAAGGCTACCATCCTTGATCCAGCCAGCCATGACAAAAGGGAAGAATATATCGATCTGCTGGTTGAGCTGAGAAAGCATAAGGGGCTCACCCGCGAGAAAGCTGCCGAACTGGTTGAAGATCCGTTATATATGTCAACCTTAATGATTAAGAACGGAGATGCCGACGGCGAGGTAGCCGGTGCTGAAAACGCCACAGGAGATGTGCTTCGTCCTGCTTTCCAGGTGGTTAAAACCAAACCCGGAATAAGCGTGGTATCCGGTGCTTTTATAATGAGTCTGAAAGATAAAGAGTTTGGCGAAGACGGGTTGCTGGTTTTTGCCGATTGTGCAGTGCATCCCGATCCTACGGAAGAAGAGCTGGCGGAAATTGCTGTATCCACAGCCGAAACCACAAAGGCCATTGCCGGGTTCGAGCCACGGGTGGCCATGCTCAGTTTCTCAACCAAAGGCAGTGCCAGGCATGAGATGGCAGACAAGGTGATCCGGGCCACCGAGATAGCCCGCGAGAAAAGACCCGAGTTGAAAATTGATGGTGAGCTTCAGGCCGATGCTGCCCTCATCGAAGCCATAGGCAAAAAGAAAGCCCCCGACAGCGATATCGCAGGCAAAGCGAACGTACTGATATTTCCCAACCTGGAATGCGGCAACATCGCTTATAAGCTGGTACAGCGACTGGCCCATGCCGAAGCTACCGGACCTGTGCTCCAGGGAATGGCTGCCCCTATCAACGACCTTTCCAGGGGATGCTCCGTTGAGGACATCGTCAATCTGGTGGCAATAACAGCCAACCAGGCAGCTAACGAACAGTAAGATTCCCATATAAAAAATTATAACAGAAAAACAACAAGTCATTATGAAGGTATTAGTATTAAACTGTGGCAGCTCATCTATAAAATTCCAATTATTCAACATGGATAATGCGGAGGTCCTCACCAAGGGCATTGTGGAAAAGGTTGGACTGGAAGACTCATTCATCAAGCTTGAATACAACGGCTCCAAGGATGTGTTTGATTATGATGTGCCCGAACACACAAAGGGTATTGAGCATGTGTTGAAATTGCTGGTGGATGAAAAATACGGAACCATCCGTTCACTCAATGATATTGACGCGGTAGGGCATCGTGTGGCTCACGGTGGTGAGCAATTTGGTGAGAGCGTGGTGATCAACAAGGATGTACAACGCGAAATTAAAACCCTTAGCAACCTGGCACCCCTGCATAATCCCAATAACCTGAAAGGCATCTACGCGATAGAGAAACTCCTGCCCGACACCCCGCAGGTAGCCGTTTTTGATACGGCATTTCATCAGAGCATGCCGTCCCATGCCTATATGTATGCCTTGCCATATGAGATGTATGAGAAGTATTGCGTCAGAAGGTATGGCTTTCACGGTACCAGCCACCGCTTTGTCGCCGAGCGCGCCTGCAAGCTTCTGAATGTAAACATCGAAGATCAGAAAATCATCACCTGTCACCTGGGCAACGGTGCATCTATTGCTGCCATCGACGGTGGTAAATCTGTGGATACTTCCATGGGCCTGACACCAGTGGAAGGCCTGATTATGGGTACTCGTGTGGGTGATCTCGACCTGGGCGCCTTTACCTTCGTCATGGATAAGGAAAACATGGATCTGCAACAGGCAAACAACATGATCAACAAGAAAAGCGGTATGTTGGGAGTTACGGGTGTATCGCCCGACATGAGAGAGATCCGGGAAGAGGCCGCTAAAGGAAATAAAAGGGCCAGGTTGGGACTGGAAATGTATGATTATCGCATCAAAAAATACATCGGTGCCTATACCGCAGCAATGGATGGTGTCGATCTGATTATTTTCACCGGCGGCGTCGGGGAAAACGACTATGAAACCCGCGAGGGAGTTCTCAGTGGGTTGGGATACCTGGGAGTGAAGTTTGATCCCCAAAAGAATGATGGTGTCAAGGGCGAAGAGAAAGTGATTACGGCAGATGATTCCAGGGTAAAGGCTATGATTGTTCCTACCAACGAAGAGCTGGTGATAGCCCGTGACACCCAAAAACTCGTAAACAATAAGAACGAAACCACTGAATGATTTCTCATGGAATTAAAGCATCTAAGTGACCTGTTCGCCATAGCCAAGAAGAAACCAACCAAGCGGCTGGCCGTAGCGGCTGCAGCTGACAAAGCCGTCTTGGATGCCGTTCATAAGGCCATGAAAGAAGATATTATCATCTCCGTATTGGTGGGCGATCAGGAAAAAATCAAGGAGATAGCGGGCGAGCTGGGTATGTCTCTTGAGCATGCAACTCTTTATCATGAGCCTGACCCGGCCAAAGCATGTGTGAAGGCGGTGTCACTCATCAGGCAGGGTGAAGCCGATATTTTAATGAAGGGGCTGGTTAGTACGGCTCCTTTGCTTAAAGCGGTGCTGGACAAAGAGAATGGTTTGCGCAAAGGAGCAACCCTCAGCCATTTTGCCCTTATTGAATCGCCTTACTACCATAAGCTCATTGGGGTGACCGATGCTGCGATGAATATTGCCCCGGAATTTCAGGAGAAGGTGGACATGATCAACAATGCGGTGGAAGTATTTCATGGCCTGGGCTTTTCTGCCCCCAAGGTGGCTGTCCTCGGACCCCTGGAAGGGGTCAATCCCAAAATCGAGTCAACAGCTCATGCTGCTATGCTGGCTAAGATGAACGACCGGGGACAGCTGAAAAACTGTATCGTGGATGGTCCCTTTGCCATTGACAATGCCGTATCTAAGGATGCCGCCGAACACAAGGGCATCTATAGTTCTGTTGCTGGTGATGCCGATATCCTGATGACCCCCGATCTAAACAGTGGAAATATCCTCTACAAGTCTATGGTGTTTCTGGGCGGATCGACCTCGGCTGCAGTCATCATGGGGGCCAGGGTTCCCGTGGTATTAACCTCTCGGGCCGATACCGAAAAAAGCAAGATGATGTCGATAGCCCTGGCTGCCGCCATGTAAAACCACAAAAATGCGAATCTATGGAAAAAAGATATCTTATACTAGCCATTAATCCTGGCTCAACATCTACAAAAATTGCCGTTTTCAGGAACACCAAATCGGTATTCCTCAAAACTATCCGCCATACAAGTGCCAACCTGGAAGAGTTCGATCGCATCACGGATCAGTTTCATTACCGCAAGGATATGATCCTTAATGAGCTCAAAGACAGTGAGGTGGATGTCGACAAGATCTCGGCTGTGGTGGGTCGCGGTGGCCTGATTCGTCCGGTGGAATCGGGCGTTTATGAAGTCAACGACATTATGGTCCAGGAGCTTAGGGAAGCCAGACGCGGCGAGCATGCCAGTAACCTGGGCGGGTTGATTGCCATGGACATCGCCCAGTCGCTGCCGGATGCCCGCGCATTTATTGCCGACCCGGTAGTGGTAGATGAGATGCACGATGTGGCACGCCTCTCGGGACATCCCTATTTCGAGCGCCGTTCCATCTTCCATGCCCTCAACCAGAAAGCCATTGCCCGAAGCCACGCCAGATCTATTGACCGGGATTACGAGGATCTCAACCTGATTATAGCCCATCTGGGTGGCGGCATCTCGGTTGGTGCCCATAGAAAAGGCAAGGTGATCGATGTCAACAACGCCCTCGATGGCGATGGGCCTTTCTCACCCGAACGGACAGGAGGATTGCCCGTCGGACAGGTCGCCTCCCTTTGTTATAGCGGCGACTATACCTTTGAGGAGGTAAAGAAGATGATCAAGGGACAGGGGGGACTGGTTGCTTATCTTGACACCAATGATGCCTATGAAGTGGAGCTTATGGTACGCGACGGAAACGAAAAGGCTAAACTGGTGCAGGATGCCATGTCGTACCAGATAGCTAAGGAGATAGGTGCCCTCAGCACGGTGCTCAACGGTGAAGTGGATTCGATCATCCTGACCGGGGGCATTGCCCATAACCCCATGGTTGTGGATTTTGTACGCGGCATGGTGCGGTTCATTGCTCCGGTTGCTATCTATCCCGGGGAGGATGAAATGCATGCACTGGCCCAAAATGGTCTGCGTGTGCTGAAAGGAGAGGAGCAGATCAAGATTTATGAATAAACAACTGAAACGGTTGCCTGAATAAAAGAAAGGCCCCTGGAGGGCCTTTTTTTATACTATTTTTAAGGGATTTTTCCCGCGCCAGTCAACAGGCGATATAATGGCACCCGACATAATTTTACCCGCAGACAGAAATTTAGAAACAATGATTTGATATATTTGTTTACCAACCAAACAATATGCTTATGCGGAAAACATGGATTCTTTTGATGTTAGGAATTCTTCTCTATACTCCCCTTGTGGCTCAACAAGAGAATGACAATAAAGGCAAAGACAAGACCCAGGAAGAAAAACAGGATTCCACCTTCACAGATAAATTGAGGTTTGGCGGGTATATATGGGCAACGTTTGGTTCGCTTGGAAGCAGTGTGGAGGTTGCCCCCCAGGTAAGCTATCCCTTCACCAAACGGTGGGAAGGGGGAATAGGTCTCAAGTATATGTATTTTGGAACCGGTGGGAACACCAACCTGATCGTGGTAGGCGATGATAACACTCTGCAGCGAACCAGCAACCATATTTTTGGAGGCAGTGTCTTTACCAGTTATGTGGCCATCAAAAACATGAACAAGATCCTTCCCTTTGAATTCAACGGGCAGCTGGTAGCCCATCTGGAATACGAGGCTTTGAATGCTCCCGGTACCCTGGCCAGCTCTTCTGCTAACCGGGACTGGATACATAATTATTTTGTAGGAGGGGGCCTGCGCCAGAAGCTTGGTAAGCGGGCCTATGTCAGCATATTGGTTCTTTACAACCTCAATGATAAGGCCAATTTCATCTACAACAACAATCCCCTTCTAAGGATCCGTTTCGGCTTCTAGCGCTGCAGGCTTCCTGAACAGGCCCAGTCGTATGCCTGCTCCCTGCAAGGTACGGTGAAGCATGACAATGGCAATGGTGGCAGCCAGTGTGTCGGCAATGGGAAAGGCAAGCCAGATGCCGTCGAGGCCCAAACCACCTATTCGCGGTAAGATCAGGATCAGGGGAATGATCAGCAGCACCCACCTGAGGACAGCCAGTAGAAAAGCTTTTTTTGCTTTGCCCATCGCCTGGTGAATGCCGGTGGCGCTGATCGATATGCCGATCAGCCACATCATGGCCAGTATGATCTGGAGGGCTCGTGTGCCCTCGGCCAGCATGCGTTCTTCCCTGGTGAAAAGGGAGAAGATCTCCCGGGGGAATATTTCAAACAGGGTGATGGCGACGGCCCCATATATGACCGAGTAGGTGAAACCCAGGCGGATGGTTTGCAGGATCCGTTCTTTCTTCCCTGCCCCAAAATTGTACCCTATGATGGGTTGCATACCCTGGTTGATGCCAAACAGGGGCATACCCAAAAACAAGGTCGTTTTATAGATCACTCCAAAGATAGCGATGGCCATATCTCCTCCGTAGTGGCCCAGGCTGTGGTTGAGTGCCACGTTGGCCAGACTGCTCGAGGAACGTGAGCCAAAGCCAGATAATCCCACTGACACGGTTGGTTTGATGATGTTTTTGTCGAGCTTGAAATGCCTCAGGCGGACCTTGATGATGCTTTTGCTGCTGGAGAAATAGTATAGCAGGTAAAGCAGCGTGGTGAACTTACCCAGAATGGTGGCCAGGGCAGCACCTTTTATGCCCATGTCCAGGGGGAAGATGAACAGGTAATCCAGCCCGGTGTTTACCCCGATGCCCAGCATCATGGCATACATGGCATCGCGGGCATTTCCTTCCACTCGCAGGTAGTTGCTGGTTGAGATGCTGAAGGGGAACCAGAGCATACCGATAAAGATGATCCGGGCAAAATCCCTGGCGTAGGGTTTTATTCCCTCCGTAGCCCCAAAAAGCGAAAGGATGGGATCGGTGAAGAGCTGGCCCACAATAGCAAAGAAGATGCCGATCAGGATGATCAGGAACATGCCATTGCCGGCGATCTGGTTGACCCGGTGCTCCTTACCGGCACCCAACTCCCTGGACATCAGCGTGCCTGTTCCAATGCCCACCAGATGTGCAAAGGACGAGGCAATGGCCATGATGGGAAGGACGATGGCTACAGCACCAATGCCCAGGGCGCCCACACCCCGGCCGACGAATATGGTGTCGACGATGTTGTAAATGGCATTGGCAAACATCGCCAGCATCGAGGGCAGTGAGAGGCTGATCAGAAGCCTGTTGATGCTCGCCCGACCCAGTTCATCCTGTTTTCTTTTCATGACCGATCCCGTTTAATCACTAAAAAAGAGGAGAGTCGAATACAACCCCCCTCTTGAAATGTGCGTCTGTATAGGTCACAGCAACTAATGCTCTACAGTGAAGGTAATTTTAACATTGACACGAAACTGCTTGATCTTTCCATTTTCAACATTGCAGCTTTGATCCTTCACCCATACCGATTGTATGTTCTTGACACTTTTGGTGGCTTCATCTACTGCCTTTTGTGCAGCATCTTCCCAGCTTTCCGGGGAATTAGCCATGATTTCAATGACTTTTAGTACGCTCATAACTAGTTGGTTTTTTAGATTTGTTATCTAAAAAAGATATAAAATATTGTACCAAAAGTCAACCCCCTTTGTCATAAAATTTGTCAAAGGGGGTATGTCGGAGCCGATGGAGGGAATCGAACCCTCGACCTGCTGTTTACGAAACAGCCACTCTAACCGTCTGAGCTACATCGGCAGAAGAAGGTTAAAGGCTAAGTTCTCTTTTCATTTGAGCCATACGTATGGCAGCCACGGCCGCCTCGTCTCCCTTATTGCCATGTTTCCCTCCGGCACGATCGAGAGCCTGTTCCTGGTTTTCGGTGGTTAAAATTCCATAAATAAAGGGCAGCTTGTAGCGAATATTGAGCTCAGTGATGCCCTGGGTGACACTATCGCACACATAATCAAAGTGGCGTGTCTCGCCCTGCACAACGCATCCCAGGCATATGACTGCGTC
>P_1C_Sed_2_UnCtyDRAFT_1000545_pt1 | contig 11418 bp, 9 predicted proteins | sample Pon1CUnioCityCA_4_FD_10229 | JGI IMG/M metagenome (IMG submission 10229) | reverse complement strand
AGGTCATGCCTGTTCCCTTGCCCGGGACCGAATGCGACGTGGCGGCAAGCGAAAGCTTGGCAATGAAGAACATCGGAAAGCTGTGTGCGGGAAAACCTCAAGCACGGTTTGATGAGGAGGGCAGGTCAGCCAGCCCGCTACTCTACCCGCAATTAGGTTCGTGTCCCCGGAATTACAATGGATTAAACTGAATATCCCAGGCGTTCGGCCCAGGGAAGCAGGGTCGGGAGGACAGGTGCCATTTGTTCCCTGTAATTTTCCCATCGGCCTTTTGCATGGGTATAGAGGGGTTGGGTGACCTGGTTGTAGCTGGGGGTGTTGATTTTTCCCCGCTTAAGAGCGGTGGTGCGGTAATCAAGCAGAGCCGGATCCCAGTCCAGGTTGAGAAATTTCAGCAAGGGGACGATGGTGCCGTCAAAATCAGAGACCAAATTTTCATAAACAACGGTATGGACCCGCAGGTTGAGCAATTCGCGGCAGCGGGACCAGAGCGTCAGGACCTTGTCATAGAAACGGGCGGCATCACCCAAGTCCAGAAAATTGGCCATTGCATTGTTCAATTTAAAACTCTGCATGAAGCAGCTGAGCACGCAGTCACAGGGATGCCGCTGGGCAAAAATAAAGCGGGCATTGGGAAAGATGCGCTGAATGATGCCCGCCTTGGTACTGTTCAGGGGAAATTTGTCCACAATCAGAAGCTCCTGTTTTTCAACGTAATTGTTTAGTTTTCGGAAATAAATGCTGCGCAGCTGTGTGCGCTGGTTTGCATCAAGACGGGACAGGCTTTGTGGAAATCCTCCCGGCAATTTGGCCAGTTCCTCGATGATTTTATCCACCGCTGGTTTCTCTTCTACAACCTCTACTTCCGGGTGGCTTCGCAGAACGGTATCCAACAATGTTGTTCCGGAGCGCGGGAACCCCACTAGGAAAACCGGACCTTTCTCCTCATCATCTGTTTCTGGTTTTTCCCAGTCCGATACCCATGAAGCGGTGAACTTGTCGATCAGGCTGTCAATAAATATTATATAATTGTCTTTATTTACCCGCTGGGCTGACGGGGATTTGGCTGTAAGCCGGTTGGCCATTTTGAACAGACGAAAGGCTTCCCCGTGTTCTCCCAGACGATCGCAGAGTTTGGCCTGCATAAAGAAGAATTTTAGTTTTTGCTTGTCGGGCATGTTTTCAAAATCGATGGTCTGAATGCAATGCTTCGCGGCTTCATGGGACCTTTCCTGCTCCAGCAGGATGGCCTCTCCATAAGGTATGCAGAAATGGCCGGGGACAGCCTCCCTGGCAGCAACCAGGGTTTCCGCCAATTCGGTCATTTGGTTTCTTCTTTTATAAAATTCAATCAGCATTTCATAGGTATTGGCAGAATCCGGTTTAAGCGCCAGCGCCCTGTCGAAGCAGTCCCGGGCGTCCTCCAGGCGGTCAAGGGCCTGCAGGATATGAGCTTTGTTGTTATAGGCTTCGGCAAAAGCGGGTTTGATTTCAAGGGCGCTGTTACAGCTTTTCAGGGCATCTTCCAGCCTGCCCAGTTCCTGAAGCAGGCTGCCCTTGTTGTTGTAAGCTTCTGCAAAATTAGGCTTGATTTCCAGGGCCCGGTTGTAGCAATCGAGCGCTTCGTCAGTTCTGCCCAGGTCTTTCAGTGCATTGGCTTTGTTGTTGTGAGCTCCTGCAAGAGCGGGTTTGATTTTCAGGGCCCGGTTGTAGCAGTTCATGGCTTCGTCAGTTCTGCCCAGGTCTTTCAGTGCATTGGCTTTGTTGTTGTGGGCTTCTGCGTAATCGGGTTTGATTTTCAGGGCCCGGTTGTAGCAGTTCAGGGCTTCCTCAGTTCTGCCCAGGTCTTTCAGTGCATTGGCTTTGTCGTTGTGGGCTTCTGCGTAATCGGGTTTGATTTCCAGGGCCCGGTTGTAGCAGTTCATGGCTTCGTCAGTTCTGCCCAGGTCTTTCAGGGCAAGTCCTTTGTTGTTGTGGGCTTCTGCGTAATCGGGTCTGAGTTCAAGGGCCCTGTTGTAACATTCCAGGGCTTCCCCGGTTCTGCCCAGATCTTTCAGGGCAAGTCCTTTGTTGTTGTGGGCCTTTTCATACTCGGGTTTGATTTCTATAACCCGGTCATAATTTTCCACCGCCTGATCCAGTCTGCCAAGCTCATGAAGGTAAATGCTAATGGTGTCCAGTATGCCAAATTCACAGGGGCTGATGGCTTTTGCTTTTTCCAGTGCGGCCACGCCCTCTTGGTTTCGTCCCTGTTCAAACAGGACCTTGCCAAGCGCCTTCCAGCCAAAGACGTGTGCAGAGAACCGGGTGGTAAGTTGGCGGGCGGCTGTTTCGGCATCTTTAAGACGCCCTTCATTTAAAAGTCCGACTATTGCATTCACCTCTTCCTGTTTCGGCGCATTATTCCTGCGCTGGTTCAATGAAGAGGCCTTATGGTAATCTTTCCTGTTTTTTTTGTTTTTGCGCTTCTTGCTCTTTTTTCCGTTTGCCTGCCTCTCAAACCCCGCAGATTCATTTTTTGTTTCCCAGGTTTTTTCAGATCGCCGATCTGCTTCGCTGCGCTTTCCGTTCCTGTTTTCTGTGTTTTCAGGGATGCTCGCGCTTTGTTGTTTGCCTGCCTTTATCAAAGCGTTGGTATAGCTTAAATGGTACTGCTGATGGTTGGGATTGGCCGCCAATGCCATTTGGAAAAAGGAAAGCGCATTTTCAGGGTTTCCGTTCTGCATCCGGAGAACCCCCAGGTTATGGTTTGCATCCGGCTGGTCCGGCTGGTCCTTGAGGATAAGCCGGTAAATGTTTTCAGCTTCCTGCAGAAGACCTGCTTGATGCTTTTCAATCGCCGTTTTAAGCGTCTGGAAGACAGCTGCTTCTTTTTCAGACATGGTTTGTCCCCTTAAATATCCTGATGCGGTGGAATCGTTTTCTGATTGGCAGCTGAAATAAAGCTCACCATTATTGATGAATTAAAAGATGAATTAACTGTTGCGTCCGGCCTACTTCTATCTATCGGCGGTTGGGTGATGGACCTTTAGGTTGTTGCATACGGGAATTTGGGATTAGCCATATTATGCGTTAGCTCGGCCGTCCTGATGCCCTGCCTTTCCTGTTGATTAAATTTTTCCGGCGGGTCTTCCGAAAAGAAAATACAGAAAAGGCGGGTTTGTTGGAAAATGCAGCGGGCTTTTAAAAAAAGCTTAAAGATTTTCCGCGGATCCGTCGATAAGCAGATCAGAAGGCGGGTAAAACAACTTTTTAACAGACATTTTAACAGACATTGGAAAGGAGGTGAGGCCCAAGCAGGCGTTTAAAGGAAGCTTTGCACAAGAAACATCTGCCGGAAGGCTGAAGCCACGATAATTTATCAGCCTTTCACCCGAAATGAGCCAATGAGAAAAGGGCACGGACGCCCGAATGAAAAAAATTTCAAGGAGGAAAAATCATGAGTTTAACAATTAACACCAATGTTGCATCCCTTAATGCCCAAAGAAACCTGAACAATTCCCAGGGTGCCCTGAACAACGCCATGGAGCGTCTCTCCTCGGGGCTTCGCATCAACAGCGCCAAGGACGATGCGGCGGGTCTTGCCATTTCCGACCGCATGACCGCCCAGATCAGGGGTCTGAACCAGGCGGCCAGAAACGCCAATGACGGCATCTCGCTTGCCCAGACCGCTGAGGGCGCGCTCCAGGAATCGACCAACCTGCTCCAGCGCATGCGCGAGCTGGCTGTTCAATCAGCCAATGACACCAACAGCGCTTCTGATCGCGCATCTCTCCAGGCGGAAGTCAACCAGCTCAAGTCGGAGTTGTCCCGCATTGCGGAAACTACAACCTTTAACGGGAAAAACCTGCTGGACGGGACATTGTCTTCGGCCCAGTTTCAGGTTGGCGCCAATGCCAACGAAACCATCTCTTTTGGTGTTAATTCGGCAAAAGCAGATGCGCTTGGCAGCAATGATCTGGCAACCGATAATGCCGCAGGCTTGGAGGCGGCAACGACGCAGGCGTTTTTTGCAAGCAATGGTGCGGAAAGTGGTAATACCGGTGGGCTGGGTGTAGCTACTAGTTCAACAAACGGTTTGACAGGTGAAGATATCACAGTAAAAGATGCGGATGGTAACGTTGTTGGTTCCGCAGTAACTGTTGCAGGTGATGCTGAAGTTGATACTGTTGCTTCCAGTTTGAACAGTCTTGACGGGGTAACTGCCACAGCCTCGAATGTTTTAACTTTGAAGAATTTCACTGATGTCGACACCGATGGCGATTTGCAAATTAACGCTCACGACTTGGGGCTTAGCAGTGGACTGAATGCTGATGACATTGCCACTGCCGTTAATGCTCACGTTACCCTTCAAGGTGAGGGCGTATATGCAGTTAGTGATGGTTCCGAAGTAAAGATATACAACAACACTGGCAAAGACATTACTGTTTTAGGTGAAGATGATGCTAATGACAATGTCGCATTTGATGTGACGGGAGGAGATGGGGATACTTCCCAAGTTGATTTTAACAGCGATAATAATACCGTTGAAGTTTCAGTTGGTGGATCACTGGATGTCGCCCTTGCTCAAGGCTATACCATTGAAAGTAGCGAAAGCGATCAGTTGCTCACCGATGGCAATGCCGATGAAGCAGTAACCACAACCAGTGTCGGATATGAAGACGGAACTGACGGAACAGCGGTTTCCGCACAAAACTTAACAATTGTTGGACCTGAAGGATCCGACGATGCTACGATAGCAGTTAATTCTTCCGCAGCCGGCGTTGCCACTGCGGTCAATGAAAAGGCCGCCACAACCGGGGTGACTGCCGAGGCAATAACAGAAGCGACCCTGTCCAACCTCAGTGCCAACGGGACTGTTTCCTTTGACTTGACTGGTACAAATTCCGAAACTGCGGTGAATATTTCTGCAACGGTGACTAGCAGCGATCTTTCCGCTCTTGCAACTGCTATCAATGATAACTCAGGTCAAACTGGCATCACTGCTGAACTCTCCGGCAGTAACGACGAGATTATTTTGACCCAGTCAAGCGGTGAGGATATCGTGATCGAAAACTTTGATCATAGTGCCGCTGCGGATGCTCACGATCAATCTTCTTCTGCCGTAACCGGTACCGGTTCTGGTATTGATGCGGATGGGGTTGAACAGAGCATTGAGATTACGGGTAATCAGGGCACTGCCTCTGTCCTGTATGATGGTGGAACCAAGACCAACTATGATTCAACTGTCGTTGGCGGTGAAGTGACTTTTTCCGGTTCCGGAGACTTCAACATCACTAGTGATGCTGATGCTACAGGTGGTTCTCTCTTTTCCGGTGCTGCCAATTCAGCCAATACGAGTAGCTTGAATTCCATTGACGCCGTGGACATATCAACTGTCAGCGGGGCTGCTGATGCTATTAAGGCGGTTGATGGGGCGATATCCCAAGTTGACAGCATTCGCGGTGGACTCGGTGCGGTGCAGAACCGGTTCGAAAGCACGATTGCCAATCTGCAGAACGTTTCCGAGAATCTGTCCGGCGCCCGCAGTCGGATCCTCGATGCGGACATTGCCCAGGAGACCTCTGCCATGACCAAGAACAACATCCTGCAGCAGGCCGGCGTCTCTATCCTGGCCCAGGCCAACCAGGCGCCGCAGCTGGCACTTTCGCTGCTGCAGTAAGCGCGGGATGCGGTGAATAAACCCATGCAGGGGCCGGAGAATTTCGGTCCCTGCATTTAAAGGAGGAAAGCTGTCATGAAGATTGAATCTTTGGCGGCGAATGTGGCCAACGCCCAATCCATCCGTTCGGTCAGCGGTTCATCATCCCGGCATGTCAGGCAGCAGCAGGGTTTTTCGCAGCAGGACAGGGGGCAGAACGCGGCATCAGAAGCAGGCGGTTCCCGGGCGGATGCGAACAAGGTCGCGCCCGAGGAGATCCTGGACAAGATCAAGGAGCTCTCCGAGGACGGCCTGTACAGCGTGCGGTTTGAAAAAAACGATGAGGTGGACCAACTGGTGGTCAAGCTTGTCGATCGCCAGACCGACGAGGTGATCCGGCAGATACCGCCCGAATCAATTCTGGGGGTTAAAGCAAACCTGCAGGAATATGCGGGCAATATCGTCAACCAGGTGAGCTGATAAGGGGGTCAGGAGAGGGGAATACAGGACAGCAGGTCTGTGGCTTATCTTCTGACTCCTTGCCACTTCAGGTTTTCCCGGTTAAAACGGCAAGCGCCCCAAAAACCTTGCCCACACGCAAACCCAAGAGCAGGAAACCATCATGTCTGCCATAAATTTTTCAGGACTCGCCTCCGGCCTGGACACCGATGCCATCATCAAGGGGCTGATGGAACTGGAACAAAAGCCCCTGACACGGCTGGAGGGGGACAAGGAATACTTTAACCGCCGGCTGGAGGCCTTCAAGGCCTTTGACGAAAAACTCGCGGCTCTTAATTCCGCCGTGGACGCCCTGGACCTGAACAGCGACCTGCGCGAAAGCCAGGTAACGCTCTCCAGCGATAGCGCGGTTTCGGCCAGTGTCACCAGCGCGCCCGAGGGCAGCTACGAGGTGGCGGTGGAGCAGCTGGCCCAGGTGCAGAAAAGCGTTTCCGCAAGCGGATATGAATCCCGGTCAGAGGGGGTCTTCGGCACAGGCGAGCTCGTTCTCACGTCGGGCGACGGCGTGCTCAGCGAAGGCGCCACCGGAACGGACTACACCATCACCATTGACGAGGACAACAACTCGCTCACCGGTATCATGAACGCGATCAACGAGGGCAGCCAGGATCACGGCATATCCGCCACGATTATTGACAACGGCGACGAGGGCGGGGACCGCTACTACCTGATGCTGACCGGCGCGGATTCATCCACTGAATTCAGCCTGGAAAGCAACCTGAGCGGCGGCACAGAGACCCTTTCCCTGGATCCGCCCACGCAGAACGCCCAGGATGCCATCGCTTACCTGGACGGGGTGCAGCTTACCAGCAAGACCAATACCATTGAAAACGCGTTAAACGGCCTGACGCTGAACCTGGAAAGCGTGAGCCCCGATGACGGTTCAGGGGGGCTGAGCCCCACCACAATGACGATTTCCACGAATACGGATTCGGTGATGGAGAAAATGGGGAATTTCGTCACGGCCTACAATGAGGCAGTCAGCTTTGTCACCTCCCAGTCCAAGACCGATGACAGTGATTCCGGAATCCTGGGGGGCGATTCGGGTCTCAATTCCGTGAAACGGAGGCTACAGGGCCTGTTGACCACCCAGGTAGCGGGAAATACTTCTTATTCAGCGCTCTCGCAGCTGGGACTTTCTACAAACCGCGACGGGACGCTCTCTTTTGACGAAACCGTCATGAGCTCTGCCCTGGATAGCAATTTTGAAGAGGTCGGCCGGCTCATTGCCGGAGACGATGACGTGGAAGGGGTGTTTAAGCAGTACCGCAGTTATTTGAATGATGTTACCCATTCCACCACCGGCTTGTATGCGACGCGAGAGGACAACACCGAGCGGGTGATCGACCGGATTGACAGTGATATTTTGAAGATGCAGGATCGCCTGGAGAAACGGGAGCAGATGCTGCGGGAGAAATTCACCGCACTGGAACAGTTGGTGAGTACGATGAATGCGCAGAGTGAATACCTGACCCAGCAAATGGACAAGATGCCATCCTTTGGAGGAAAAGACTGATGAATCCGTACCAGAATTATTTTGAAAACCAGGTGAAGACCGCGTCTCCGGAACAGATCCTGATCATGCTCTATGACGGCGCCATCCGGTTTCTCCGGGAAGCCCGGGCAGCCATGGAATCCGGCGACCGCATCGGCCGCCTGGAAAAAAAAAGCCGGGCGGTGGCGATTTTAACCGAGCTCTCCAGCACCCTGGACTTTGAAAAGGGCGGCGAGATCGCGGAGAACCTAGACGGCCTGTATTGGTACATGATCCGGGAATTGACCCGTCCCAATAATGGGGACGATCCCGAGCCCATGAAGGTCTCTGAAGACATCCTGATGGATTTGCGCGACGGGTGGGTCCAGGCCATTGAGAAGAGCCGGGCCGGCGGGGAAGACGCGGCAGCGGAGCCGTCGTCGTCATCGTATGCAGGCCAGGGCGATGCCGCCGGCACCGGCAGCGAAGCCATGGACGCGCCGGAGCAACCCAGAAAAAGAGTAAACGCGGCAATTTAGAAGGAGGCCGGACGTGGAACAGATAAGCCGGGACCTCAGCCGCTCCATTGCCTGCTACCGGGAGATGCTCGATGTTTATGCGCAGATACGTGCGGCCATTGGCACGGGCGCGCCGGCGGCCGTTCTTGACAAGTGGATGGGGCGGGTGCAGGTGATGGACGGCGCAGTCAGGGACAGCGACGCGCGGTTCCAGGCGGCAGCCGCGGAGGCCGGGGTTTCCCTGGAGGACCTTCCGGAGTTTGCCGCCTGGCAGGCCCTGGTGGCCCGGGCGCAGGAGGCCAACCGCGCCATGCAGCGGCATCTCCAGGCCGCCCTGGCGGTTACTTCCGATGAGCTCTCCCGCATGGAATCCGGGCGGCAGGCCCTTTCCGGCTACAAAAGCGGCCGGGAGGCCCCCACCGGCCGGCGGATAAATATCCGGTCGGCATGACGCAATTCCGGCAATTCCGGGGACGCAATTCCGGGGACACAATATAGAATTCCAATGCGGCCATAAAAGCGGCCGGGAGGTCCCCACCGGGCGGCGGATCAATCTCCGCTCGGCATAAGAAACAAAGGCGCGTCCGTGGACAGGGGGCATGAGATTTAGCTGCCGAAAATCAATTGATCCCCGGGCGGTTCTGTGCTAAATAAACCCGCTATGGATGCAACCGATTTTCTCTTCAACCTTCCGGACCGTCTCCCCGTGGGGGTTAATGTAACCACAACAGCGGGCGAGGTGGTCAAGTTAAGCGGCACGGCCGAAATTATGGATCCGCCGGCAATGGAGGTCCGTTTCGCCCCCGGCCTGCTGCCCGCCCCCGAGCGTATCGACCCGGAATCGGACTGCCTGGTATTCATTGAAACCGGCGAGATCGTCACCCTCATCTGCAGCATCGAACCCACCCCGGGAAAAGATGTTCTTTACCTCACTGTTCAGGACCTGATCCAGCACGCGGAAAAGCGCGAGTATTTCCGCGGCCCGGCCAATCGGCTCAATATCACCTGGCGGCGTAAAAGCGCCCCGGAAGTAAAGAAAGGTTTTTCCGCCAAGGGGGTTAACATCAGTTGCGGCGGCATCCTGCTGGTGACCACCCAGCCGGTGGAGAAAAAGGAAAAGCTGCTGCTCGAGATTCATGTGCCGGAGCCGGTCAAAAAAATCATCAAGTGCGAGGCCATTGCTCTTCGGATCAATAAATTAAAGGACAGCGAGTCTTTTGTGGCGGTTCGCTTTCTGGACCTGGATTCGGACATGTGTGACGACATTATGGCCTTCTGCTTTGCCGAGCAGCGCCGGCTGCTGCGCGAGCAGGTGGTTCCCCGCGACCTCTAATCCACTTAAAGCTTAAATTTTTGTGCCGTGCTGCCGATAAGGTAAGTAGCAGGATTGTTGTTTCATCGTCCGGGCAGCGGCGGCCGTTCTCTTCAGTTATCCACGCTTTGCACAGCCGCCCCGCCCCGGCATAGCCTCTTGAACCTCAAACACAGGGCCCTGTATCTTAAATGTTTGTAAGCGCCCCACCACCACCGGTTTTAACGCTGGCTCAGCCGGCCGAGCTATCCATGCAGCGGGGGACGGAAAGCCAACCCCTGAAGCTGGCGCAGTACCAGATCATCCGCGCCTCGGTGGCCGAAGGCGGGCTGGAAAAGGTGCTTTTAAACGTCCGGCAGCAGCAGCTTGCCGCTGAAACCCGGGTTCCCCTGAAAACCGGCCAGCAGCTCAATCTCCAGGTGGTGGCCACAAAGCCCCAGATTCATCTGCGGATCATGGAGGCCGCCGAGCTGAGGCACCTGTTCCGGCTGTTAAACAACCTGGGCGACAACGTCCGGCTGCTGCCACTGTTGGAGAACTTCCAGCAGTTGACGGGTTCAGAAAAGAGCGCAGCCGGGCAAATAGCCGGCCGGGCCGCCGGCCAGACAGTCGGCCAGGGCGCACCTGCGGGATCCCATGCGGCCGCTTTGAGCACAGCCCTACAACTGCCGCTACTTTCGGCGGACATGCAGGCCGCGCTTAATGAAATCACCTATCTGCTGCGGGCCGATCCCGGACAGGTGAACGGGAAAAACCTGGCCGGGCTCTGGGAAAAGCTGGGGCTTAACCTGGAGGCCCTGTTGGCGGAAGACAAAGGCGCGCAGGCCCGGACCGGTCTCAAGTCCCTGCTTTTTACCCTGGCCAGTCGCCTGGAGCAGCAGGGGATCTTCACTGAGGGCTTGGACCGGGTGCTGGACCAATTCAATCTGTACCAGCTCTGCCGGCACCGGCTGGCACAGGAAAATATTTTTTTTCTGCCGCTTCCGTTTCCGTTCCTGGAGCAGGGGTATCTCCTGGCGGAAAAAGAGACCTATGCAGAAGACGCGGATGAGGAGGATGCGGACGAAGACAGGCCGGAGGAGGCGTGGAAAATGACGCTTCATCTCAAACTCTCGGTTCTGGGCGCCCTTGAGATCAAACTTCTGTTTGAAGATCAGGCCCTGCGGCTGCGGGTGCTTTGCGATTCCAGGGAAAAGGCGGCGCTGCTCTCCAGGGCGCTGCCCCGTTTAAAGGAGCGGTTGAGCACGGTCTCCCTGCACAGTTTTTCCGTTGACGCAGGGGCGCAGGACCCGGTGACGAGCCTGGTGAAACGGCTGGCGCCGGACGGGGAGCATTTCCTGGAAGCCCAGGTATGATATCGTTTTCAGCCGCTTATTTTCGTTCAGGCGCTATTTTGAGGTGCCGGCCCTGATGATCCAGTCAACTTGAAAAAATTCAAGGAAGGTTGAAAAAATGACAGCGCGCGAAAACGGACAAAAGAAGGCGGTGGCCCTTTTATACGACCGGCAGAAGGGGGATGCGCCGGTGGTTGCTGCCAGCGGCGAGGGGGAGGTGGCGCGCAAAATTCTTGCGGTTGCGCAGGAAGCCGGCATCCCCATTCAGGAAGATCCCGACCTGGTGGAGGTCCTGGCCAAGGTGCCACTGGGCGACGAGATCCCGGTGGAGTTATACCAGGCGGTGGCCGAGATACTGGCATTTGTGTATTCACTTAACAAGGAGGGGGCGCGGGGCCCCAACGTCAGCCACCCGCATCATCCATAATTTCCAGGCGTCCTTCGGTGTCCGGAAATTCCTGATCTATCTATCACTAAGCAGACATCCATCATAATTGATTGCTCCGTAAAAAGTCCAATATCTGCGTTACGCGCGATTTCTCAGAATTTCACGGTCAGCTAAGACCGCTGCATTCTTCGAAATTGCGCAAGCCTTGATCTTGAACTTTTTACGGCGCCAT
>P_1C_Sed_2_UnCtyDRAFT_1000544_pt1 | contig 11430 bp, 7 predicted proteins | sample Pon1CUnioCityCA_4_FD_10229 | JGI IMG/M metagenome (IMG submission 10229) | reverse complement strand
GCTAGCCACCACCTTCGTACTAGTGATGTCGAACCTGGTGGTCTCGATCATCAAGAACCTGATACCCGGGAAGGTCCGGATTCCAACGTTCATTGTGGTCATTGCCTCTTTTGTGACCATGGTAGAGATGCTCACCGAAGCTTTTGTGCCCGATCTTTATGAGCAGCTGGGAATCTTCATTCCCCTGATCGTAGTGAACTGTCTCGTGCTTGGTCGTTCTGAAGCCTTTGCCTCCAAAAATGATATCTTTTCCTCCATCATTGATGGCTTGGGAATGGGCCTGGGTTTTGCCATGGCATTGACTGTCCTTGGTGCCGTGCGTGAGATTCTGGGTAGTGGCTCTTTTACCCTGATCCCGGATATCATCGAATTTACCTTATACCAGGGCGACGGCATGCTTGTCTTTGTACTGGCTCCCGGTGCCTTCCTGGCCCTGGGATACCTGATCATGTTGGCAGATAAGTTAAAAAAGAAAATGTACTAAGCTATGGAATATTTGATTATTGTTATCGGTGCCATTTTTGTCAACAACATTGTCCTCAATCGTTTTTTGGGTATCTGTCCGTTTATCGGTGTATCCAGTAAGGTTGAGACGGCTATCGGCATGACTGGAGCAGTGGCCTTTGTCATGACCCTGGCAACCATTATTACCTACCTGCTCCAAAACTACATCCTGATACCCTTTGGCATCACTTTCATGCAGACCATCACCTTTATTTTGATCATTGCTTCCCTGGTGCAGCTCGTGGAGATTATCCTGAAGAAAGTAAGCCCTCCGATGTACCAGGCCCTGGGTATCTTTTTGCCGCTTATTACCACCAACTGTGCCATTTTGGGTGTTGCTATCCTGGCCGTTCAGAATGATTATAACCTGTTGGAAAGTGTAGTTTTTGGACTGGCCAATGCCATCGGTTTTGGCCTTGCCCTGATCGTCTTTTCAGGAATACGCGAACACCTTGAATTTGTCAATGTACCCAAGCCTATGAAGGGTGTACCTATTGCATTCATCGTAGCTGGCTTGCTATCCCTTGCCTTCATGGGATTTTCAGGGATTGTATGAGCCCGGGTCTTAAACCCCTTCCATGCCGGTATCGCCAAAGGCGGCACCGGCATTTTATTTGCCCCCAGCCGTATTTGATTATTTAACAAATGATTTGTATTTTGCACAGACAAATGCGTTGATTGGATGAACCCGACACATTGCCTTTTTTTTTTAAGCCTTCCTTTCCATAGCCTGTTCCTGTTGACGGGCCCCTCCGGTTTGGCTTCCTCTTCATCGTTTTTATGGTTTGCACTTTTCCTGGCATTGGGTCTGCTTCTTCTTGGCTTTCTTCTTTTTCAAAGCAGGCGAAAACTTTCCAATTATTCTGCTATGATCCGTAAGAAGGAAGCGGAGATAAACCGACAGGTGCAGTTGAAGCAACAGGTTCAACAACAGCTGGACCTTCATTCCTTCCTTCTCTCAGGTCAGGAGAGAATCTTGCGTGAGCCCATTGACAGGATGAAGCGCCACATAAGGCATTTGTCGGAAGATGGCATTAGCAAGCATCAGCTGCAGGAATCGATTGTTACCCTGGAGCGTAACCGTTTCTTTGTGGATTCTTTTTTAAAGGATGTAACAGCCCTCTCCGGGAAAGAAGAAAAATGGATCTCTTCCGGCGAGAGGGATTTTGATCTGCATCGTCTGCTTAAGGAAATTCATGCTGAGGCCCTGCGAGAGAAAAATGAACTCAACCGCCCGCGGGTGAGGGTCAAACTATATCCTGAAGTCTTAGCGGATTCCTTCATCATTCATTCCAACCCTTACATAATCCGGCATGTGCTTATGATCCTGGTGAACCATTCCCTCAGGTATACATACCAGGGATTTCTTAACATTGGATATCAAAGGAAAGAGAAAAACCTGCTTTTTTCTGTTGAAAACACCGGTATCGGATTTACCTCCAATGAATATGACCACTTTTTTACCTACTTGAGAAATGGCTTAACTCCGGGGAACTTTTCAGCAGCTACTGCCAACATGGACCTGGTAGTGGCCGGGGAATTAACCAGAAGGATGATTGGACAGCTTTGGTCTGAATTATCAGAAGATTCCAGTATACGTTTCATGGTGAAATTACCATTTACCCCGCCTGCATTAACTTCAGAAAGTCCCCAACCCCAGTCCGGAGGTTCTTATAAAGAGAAAAGCCGGTCCTATCAATGGAAGGGAAAAAAGATCCTGGTGGTGGAAGATTCCCGTATGGCTTTTGACCTCATTGTTAAAATGTTGGAAAATACCGGGGCGAAATTTGTTATAGAGCCGGATGGCATCAAAGCATTAAATCGATGCAAGAACGATTCGTCCATCGATTTGGTGTTGATGGACATACAACTGCCTTTCATGGACGGGTATGATGCCACAAGAGAGATCAAGAAAATAAGGCCCGAGTTGCCTGTGATTGCCCAAACAGCTAATGCACTCTCCAAAGACAGAGAAAAAGCCCGGCAGGCGGGGTGCGATGATTATCTTTCCAAACCTATTGATGCGGATGAGATGGGAGCCAAAGTACAAGCCTTCCTCTTCCCCCTGGGATGAAGGTTTTCTAAAAGAGGATGGTTTCCTGATAAAAATCATTCCCAACCGATGGCATTCCCCATATAACATCCTTTATGGATGAATTCTGGTGATCGGAATTTTCCTTCTGTTTTTTCTGATTATTTCCATATACGCTTATGACTTATGTCATGAGGAGATTTTCATTTGCGTCTATTTTTGCATCCATTTTTAACCGGGATAGAAACATAAAAGGATGATAAAAAAGAGCAAAGAGACAATCAGGTATATCAGGAATACTGATTTTTTGAGGAACAGGCGGTATGAGGCCTTTGTTTTTCTACTGGTGTTTTTTGGATTTTTCGGTTACCTGGGGTATGAAATGGGTGTGGCTAATTTACTCAACACCATTATGAATACGGCCTGGGATTTGCTGATGAATACGGTATTTTTTATCATGGGCATTACGGTACTGACCGGTGCGCTGGGGAAGCTGATGATCGAGTTCGGAGTGGTTCGTTTGCTGGAGATTGTGTTGGCGCCGTTGATGCGGCCTTTGTTTAATCTGCCAGGTGTTGCATCCCTGGCGGGCTTGATGACCTTCTTTTCCGACAATCCTGCCATTATAGGTCTATCCAACGACAAATACTACAGTCGTTACTTTAAGAAGTTTGAATTGGTATCGCTCACCAACTTTGGAACGGCTTTCGGCATGGGACTGATCGTTCTGACCTTCATGGCCCGGTTTGGGTATTTTGGTCCTGCCGTAGTGGGCTTTGTGGGAGCTGTTTTTGGGGCCGTTGTATCTACCCGTCTGATGCAGTATTTGATCCGTAACAAGCTTGACACCCGGAGTGAACCTGCCAAAGACGATCAGGCACCCGGCATAACCTTTAAGTCAGAAGGCAGTACTTTTGAACGATTTTTAAATGCATTGCTGGATGGGGGCAAGTCGGGGGTTGAGCTGGGACTTCAGATCATTCCCGGTGTGTTGATCATCAGTACGGTTATTATGATCATCACCTTTGGCCCTGAAGATCCTTCCGTTGGATACCAGGGGCTGGCATATGAGGGTGTTCCCATACTGCCGGAGATTGGAAGGTGGCTGAACTGGTTGTTCTATGGATTGTTTGGCTTCAGCAACCCTGAGCTCATTGCTTTTCCCATTACCTCGCTGGGTGCAGTAGGTGCAGCCTTGTCCCTGGTTAAGGCTTTTATTGCGCAGGGCATCATTACCGGAAATGAGATTGCTGTTTTTACAGCTATGGGAATGTGCTGGAGCGGCTACCTGAGCACCCACACGGCGATGCTGGATACCTTAAATTTCAGACGTCTTACCTCAAAAGCTCTGATCGCTCATACCATCGGAGGTATTGCAGCGGGAACATTTGCTCATTATCTCTATTTGTTGCTTTCGGTATGGATCCAGTTCGAATAGCCCGGAGATAATCTGCAGTTGCATATCCTACTCAATGGCCTGAATGGGCGCTTGCTGTGGATTTTCTGCTCAGGGAAAAGAATGATCGATGCTGGACGTATATAGCCGGGAAAGGGCTCTGATAGGATTCACCGAGACATCCGCCGGATGAGCTAACCGTCTGTAAGCATGCTCTAAGTGGCCACAGCCACCGCCGGGCTGGTATGACGACGTCCCCCGCAGACCGGGTAGATCGTAACATTGCACAAGGATTAAGAAGGTGCATCAGATTCCCTCACAAACAGACGTTAAGAAACGCCACACCGCTTAAGGAGCTCCGGGTTGGATCAGGAAGTACTTGCCATGGCATGGTCTTCATATGCCGGACAATCAGTGCTTTTGCAGGAAGAAAACAGAGTGGCCATAAAAAGGGCAAACAGTACAATTACAACTAGTTTTTTCATTATGGAGAGTTTAGAGATTACACAGGCTTCAAAAATAGAAAAAAATGGTGTATTATGAAAAATCAGGATATTATGGTCTGAACCTCCTGATTACTGGCATAGGCAGGACATGGTGGTTCGGTGGTATGACAGGATGAAAGCAAAAGACTCAATAAAAGAGTACTGACGGCCAGTATAATACAGTGTTTTTTCATTTTTTTGGTTTAAAGTTTTAAAGCTATACGCAAAACCCTCCGCAATGTTACTTAGAAGCGCATAAATGATGCTGCACCTGCGGTGGAATGTATTTTTGGATGAGGATATTTTGATAAAAAAAAAGGAACACCGGATGATGTTCCTTTTTTCGTTGATGAAAAGCTTACAGCTGTGGAATCCTACCGGGAGTCCAGGGAGCGTTGAGATCCTCAAGTTTGTTTTCCAGTTGCTGGATGTCTTCACGTTGAAGTTTCTTGAGTTTTTCCAGCAGGGGTGGGAATTTGTCTTTCAGTATCTCGTAGTTCATTTTCTCAGTTTCGGTGATTTCAGACGTTGAGCGGTAGTGGGTGTATGTGATATTGCTCAGTCTGTTCATCATCGGTACCGGGTTTGGCGGAATCTCCTCGCTGCTGGCTTTGGCATCGAGGCCATGGAAGGCAAAGATTACCTCATCCACCTCATCCTCGATTCTTTCGGCTTCCTTCATCAGTTCTGCTGTTTCAGCCGGTGTGTTGAGGATGGTTTGTTTAATGGTTTTGACGCGTTCCATCATGTTGTTGGCCATCCTGGAAGCACCGATCATGGTTCTGGTCAGTTCCATGACATCTTGTTGGAAGCTCAGCATCTCTTCTTTGTCGGGAGCAGGCAGTGTGGTGATTTCCAGCTGCCTGGCTGAGAATTCAGCAGGTTCTGTCAGTTCCTTGATCTCACCGTTGTGATAGAGCGACATGCCTACTTTGTAATCACCGGGCATGGCAAGGATACCGCTTCTGTCATTGCCAAAGGGGTCAAATTTATCATCCCTCAGGCGTACCGGGTAGGGGTTCTCATAACGGAAATCCCATGCAATTCTGTGGATGCCTTTGGAAGGGCGCTTGGTCATTTTTCTGACTACGTTGCCCTGTTCGTCATAAATGGTAAAGATCAGGTAAGGAGACACTTCCTGTTCCTCATCGCGCTGTTTTTTCCAGGATGGTTGAGGGATGCGTTTGCCTTCCTTGAACAGTTCCTTTTCTTTTTTATGACGCAGTTGTTCCTGCGTTTTGGGTGTTTCATTCAGGTAATAGGTAAAGACAGCGCCATAAGTGGGGTTATCAGCGGTATAGTAGGTTGAACCCTGTCCGTACATTCCCCGTTTTTGGACGTACATTTCTGCCTCGGGGATACCGAACATATGAGCTTCTTTTTCAGTCAGCTCCTTGTTGATGTTCCGCAGCGGCGAATAGTCGTCAAGGATGTAGAAGCCACGGCCGAAAGTAGCCAGCACCAGGTCTTCTTCGCGTTCCTGAATGGCAATGTCTCTGACAGCGATGGTGGGGATGCCTGATTTTAGCTGCACCCATTTTTCTCCACCGTTATTGGAGAAGAAGATGCCAAATTCGGTTCCGGCAAACAGCAGGTTCGGATCTTCGAAATCTTGTTCAATGGCGTGAACGGTTCCGTTTTCGGGCAATCCGTTGGTGATGTCTTTCCAGGATTGGCCTTTGTCGGTGCTCTTCAGCAGGTAAGGCTTGAAATCGTCTCTCTTGCGGTTATCGAAAGAGGCATACACTACGTTGGCGTCGTGACGGGAAGCATAGATATCGCTCACATAGGTATGTTCGGGCACACCGGGGAAATCACTAATTTTACGCCAGTCGTTTACGTTTTCGGTAACCTGGATCAGCCCGTCATCGGTACCGGCATACAGCAGGTTTTCCTGTACGGGTGATTCGTCAAGGGATACGATGGTTCCGTAGAGGGAAGTCGACACGTCTTTGGCTACAGCGTCTACGCTCCAGTATTTGCCCATAACAGGCCAGGTGTTGCGATCGATCTTTGCGGTAAGGTCGGGGCTGATGATATCCCAGCTGTTGCCGCGGTCATTGCTCCTAAAAACCTTGTTAGCAGCCATGTAGAGTCGCTTGTTGTTGTGCGGGCTCAGGATCAGCGGAGTGTTCCAGTTCCACTTGTAGGAGAGGGAATCTTTGGGAGGAACGGGCTTGATGCTAACCGATTCGCCACTTTGCTTATCGTAGCGCACCACGTTGCCGTACTGAAGCTCGGAGTAAACAATGTTGGGGTTTTCCGGGTCAATGGCTTGCCAGAATCCGTCTCCACCGAGGGTTACATACCATTCTGAATTGGGAATGCCATCCGACTGAAGGGTTTGTGATGGTCCGCCCATGCTGTTGTTGTCCTGGGTTCCGCCATAGACATTGTAGAAGGGTTTTTCGTTATCGACATTAACCCGGTAATATTGTGTAACGGGCAGGTTGGATACGTGGCGGTAGTTATTGGCGTCATCATAGGTAATGTAAATACCACCGTCGGAACCGATCATATAATGTTCGGGATCTTTAGGATCGACCCACATGGCATGGTCGTCGACATGTTTGGCTTTCAGGCCAACTCTTTCCCAGTTTTTACCACCGTCTTTGGTCACCTTGCTGACGGTTTCCATGGAGTATACTTTGTCCACATCCTGCGGATCGGCAATAATCTCGTTGTAATACTGTCCGCTGGAATGGTGGGAGCTCATCTTTTTCCATGACTCGCCGCGGTCGGTTGAACGGAAAAAGCCGCCGTTGTTCTGGGCAGCCTCGATGATCGCGTAGATCACGTCGGGATTGACAGGAGAGATGGCCAGGCCAATGCCGCCTACATGTCCCGAGGGCAGACCCCGCTTCAGCTCTTTCCAGGTTTTACCCCCATCGGTAGATTTATGGATGCCTGATTCCGGTCCTCCGCCGATCTTGGTGTGTACATGCCTTCTTCTTTGCTCTGAGCTGGCATACAGTACATCGGGATTACGGGGGTCCATCACTACGTCATTGATACCTGTGTTTTCAGATATCTCAAGGACTTTATTCCAGTTTTCACCACCATCGGTGGTTTTGTAAAGGCCTCTGTCACCGCCTGGTCCCCAGACTGAGCCTTCTGCCGCTACATAAACAACATCTGAGTTTCTGGGATCCACCAGTATTTTTCCAATCTGGCGGGAAGCTTCCAAACCCATGTTCTTCCAGGTTTTCCCACCATCCATTGATTTGTAGACACCATCACCATATGCCAGGGCGCGCTGGTGATTGTTCTCACCGGTTCCCAGCCACAACACATTGTGGTTGTTGGGATCCATGGTGATGCATCCTGTGGAATATACATCATAGTTGTCAAAAATAGGCTGGAAAGTGATGCCGTTGTTGGTTGTCTTCCATACATTACCACTGGAAACAGCCACATAGAATTCTTTGTGGTTATCCGGATTTACGGCGAAATCGGAAATACGTCCGGAAGCAAAGGCCGGCCCTATATTTCTGAACTTCAGTCCACTTACCAGACCTGAATTGATCGGATCTTTGTCTTCGTCGTCTTTGTCTTTCTTCTTGGCGAAGACATCCGTACTCATCATCATGATGCCAAGGCCCATGAAGGCTACCAGCAACAATCTGAATGAAAAGAAGGGATTCCTCTTTTTTGTTTGGTTCATAATTGAGATTTTTGGTTTAACGGTGAAAATTTTTATTATGACCTTTATTGTGTTCAATAGTTTAAAGCACCCCGAAGGGTAAGGAGAGAGATACCAGGGGTATATAATATCCATAGCAAGTACTAAATCCCGTAAGAAGCACCAAATCACATACTGCAACTCCCAATTGAATTCCAATAATGGAAATTTAAAAGACCCAAACCTTAGAGCTTATTGTTTGGGTCTTTGATCATTCGGTCATTGTGATTTGTTTGAGATTCCCGCCCGACCACCGGTCAGGCGGGCGGATGGGATTTGCTAAAGATTATTGCTTCAGCAGCTTGATCACTTTCTTATGCTCCCCGGTTTGTATGCTTAACAGGTATATACCGTCGGAAAAGGAGGTGAGGTTTAGGGTGGTCTTGCAGGCGGTTACCGGCCGGTTAACCTCGGTCAGCACTTCTTTGCCGGTGAGATTGTAAACCTTAAAACGAAAACCCATAGGCTTTTTGTTGTTCATTTCTACTGTAAAAAGTCCGTTGCCGGGATTGGGATAAACCTTGATGTTTAACTTCTGGAAGGGACTATTATTAGGGTTCTTTTGAGTCTCCTTTGAGTTCTTCTGCGTGCTGTCGGGAGTCATGAACAGGGATGCCTTGATCGCCTTATTCATGGGGGAATTATCAACTTCCGCAGACACTGGCGTTTGTTTGCCGGCATAAACCTGACCGGGTAATATATGTGTTAGGGCGAATAGGAGGATGCAACAAAAGGGGAGTAGAAGGTTTTTCATAGGCTTGCTGAGTTTCTTTTTAATACATCAAACTTTATGCCATGGGTGCTATACATTCAAGGGGTAAAATACAACATTTTTTTGATGTAAGCAAGTTAATAGCCTGTTCTGTATCGACGGACCCGGCTTATATTCTATATCCAGGCACCCAATCGACATGAAACGTTCCCGCCCCCTGCGGGAGAAGGTACATAAGACCAAAGTATTAATTAAAAAATAACCTTATGAAACCCGCATTCAGCAAACTACAAAACTGGGACATGTTTAAGCATGGGGGTTTCATGTGACCAATAACTTAATTAAATTATAAACACATGAAGCAGTTATAAAGAAAAATCAAGGTGCAAAAACAAAAGGACATGAATATAAAAGTTGCCGTTTAGTTTTGTCGTTTTATTCAAGCAAACAAAAAAACTAACTCATTAATCGGCAATGAAAGGATGTTTAAAAAAACATACGCTTTCCGCATGTATCTTAGGTGGAAGTTTGTTATTATTGTACTGATAAAAATATAAAACAAAGCCTATGCTGAAAACCATGATGCAACACCGTTCGATCAGACAATATAAAGACACGCCGGTTAGCCGGGAGGATTTGGAGGAGATTCTCGAAGCAGGCACCCGGGCCTCTACCACTGGCAATATGCAATTGTATTCCATCCTTGTTACGCAGGATGAAAAGAAAAAAAAGGAGCTGGCCCCCACACACTTCAATCAGCCTATGGTGACCCAGGCGCCTGTTCATCTGACCTTTTGTGCAGATATAAACCGGTTTCATAAATGGTGCGAACAAAGAAATGCCGAGCCCGGCTACGATAATTTTTTGTGGTTCATCAACGCAGCAGTAGATGCCCTTCTTGTTTCGGAGAACGTATGTCTGGCAGCAGAGGATAAGGGATTGGGTATTTGTTACCTTGGAACAGTCACCTACAATGCGGATCAAATCATCAAGATATTGGAACTACCCCAGGGTGTGGTGCCGGTAGCTGCTATTGTCATGGGGTACCCGGATGAGGACCCCGGCCTGACCGACCGCCTGCCCCTGGAAGGAGTTGTGCATTACGAGACCTATAAGGATTATTCCAGCGATGATATAGACCGAATCTATTACGAAAGAGAGTCTCTGGAAGAAACCCGTCAGCTGCTTGAAGAAAACGATAAGGCAACGCTCGCCCAGGTCTTTACTGATAATCGGTACAAGAAGGAAGATAACCTGCACTTTTCCAAGCAATATTTGAAAGTGATACAGAGTCAGGGTTTTATGAACTACGTCTAGCCCGACGTGAAATTATGATTAGGACTGCATGGTAAGAACGTACCATGCAGTTTTTATTTTCTGTTAGTATAGTATATTTCAGTTGGTTGCTTCTATAAATTCTGGCGGCTGGCGATGAGGGAAGAGGAACAATTTATTATTAATTGGGTTCGGAAGTTGTGTACCTTTATAAGGCTTTGTTTCGTTCCTCTATGAAAAGCTCAATGTATTACCAATGATGATATCTTTCCGGTCGATCCTGTTCTCTCTGCTTATTTCGTTTGCCGTGAATCAGTCGGTGGCTCAGCAGGTTTATCTGAAGGTCGTGACTGCCGGCACTAAGCCTGTATCTTGCAACATTGGACAGATAGAAGGGATGTATGCGGATACAGCAACTATTAACAACCGGCTCCGGCAATCTGTTTTATCTCTATATTCTGCAGGATACCTGGCCGCCAGTTATGACAGCCTGAGCTATTTCCAGGATACGGTTAAGGCTTATCTTCATCCAGGGCCTCAATATCGGTGGGGCTCTCTGCAACTGGTTACCCCGAATGAGCAGTTGGCAGCAATGTTGCCCCGTCCGCCCCGGCAATCCGGAAATCCTGTAATAAATCTGGAAAAGTTTAGTGCTTATCAGGAGCAGTTGCTCAGCTATATGGAAAATAACGGATATCCTTTTGCCTCCGTACAGTTGTCAGAGGTACATGAGGCCTCTGGCGATACTATCTATGCCGCTTTGGCAATAGACCCGGGCAAAAGGTATGTAATTGACAGCATTCTTATCAAGGGGAAGGATCCTGTCGATAAGCGGTTTCTTTATCCTTACCTGGGCTTTTTCCCGGGCATGGTCTATGATGAGTCGCGGCTCAGCACCATTTCACAAAAGATTCAGAACCTTTCATTTTTGCGTCAGATCAGGGATTTTGAACTGGAGTTTTCCGATAGCAGCCGAGTGAATCTTTTCCTATATCTGGAACGTGCTGAAGGGCACCAGGCGGAGGGAGCGCTGGGTTTTCTCCCGGCACAGGACGGCAGGATCCGTTTTACGGGGCAGGTGGATCTGCACCTTGCCAACTTGTTTCGCAGGGGAGGGGTGTTACAGGCAAACTGGAGCAACCCGGAACAGTACACGCAGGAGCTTTATTTACGGATGGATTTGCCGTATCTGTTGTTTCGTCGTTTCGGCATAGAGGGTGAATTTGAGTTGTACAAACAGGATACAACCTATGTGAACCGCAAAGCCCGGCTTGGTTTTCCGTTGCATCTGGACGGGCGGAGCAGGATAGAGGTCTTTGCTGATTTCGAGGCCTCCTCGGTAGT
>P_1C_Sed_2_UnCtyDRAFT_1000543_pt1 | contig 11447 bp, 4 predicted proteins | sample Pon1CUnioCityCA_4_FD_10229 | JGI IMG/M metagenome (IMG submission 10229) | reverse complement strand
TCTGTTCGTGCGACCGGACCTATTAGTTTCGACAATACCAGACCTGAGACCCCTTCAGTTGATGCTACTTATCGCTCCTCAGATGGGCAGTTGGAAATAGACGTAGACAATATTGAAGATCCGGAGTCGGGTATTAAATCTGTAGCTTATTCTGTGCGTTATCCTAATTATTATTTGACGATCAAAGAATGGACTGAAATGCTTAATCAATCTGGTATAAGAAATGGTACATTTGATCTTTCTGAAACAATCAATCTTAACGAAAATACAATCCAGGATTTCGCCGATATTTCAGTCATGATATATATCACCAACGGAGCCGGCCTGCAACGTACTATTAGGCGTGATCTTTCCTTTTCTGATGGTTACCAGATGAAAAATTTAAATTCAAATTCGGGAGGATCAAATACTTTACCTCCTCAGAATTTTTAATTATCAAAGGCATTGAGTATGCAGTTGAAAAAAACGTAGAAGAGAAATAGCAATTAGAATATTGAATTTTTTTGACAGGAATAAAGACAAATAGCATGAAACAGATAATTATACTTTGCTTCTTAAGTCTGATTTTGAGCGATTCTGTTACAGCACAGGAATCTGGTCAATCAATTTTTGCTGTAGCTCGAGAAGATGGACGAGCCTTTGTTTATCATGGTCAAACCATCCCGCTTTCTCATGGTTTTAACGTGTACCGCAGCGCCAACGGAGAAGAGTGGAGCAAACTAACGGAAGAGCCATTTTATCCGGCTACTGACGGATATGATTTTCGAAATAGGATTGAGGAGCTGTATTCGCGGGCCGCTCAGATGGCTGAGCGCGAAGACCCGCAGGCCGTTTTTCTTCGATTGCGGTCGGGTACAGATCTGGGACTGATTGCTACAGCCGCCAACCCCGAAATAGCCAAAGCCGTGGGTCGGCTTTATATTGATACAGATGCCCCCATCGGTGAAACAGTACATTATCGTTTTGAGATTGTAGATGATCTGGGCCGATCTACCGGCACAGAAATCAAAGGGCGTACCACCCTGAAGCCGCAGCAACCTCCCGCGCCCACACAGCTGGAGATTGAGAATGAAGCAGATCAAGTTAAGCTGAGCTGGAGCTATGTACCACAGCAGAATACACAGGCCCAAAATGTGCTACGCTTTGAAATTTACTACCGGCAAGTTGGCAGTGAGGGCTGGCAGAGAGGGAATCAGGATTACATAGCCCGCACGATTGGCAATACGGATTTTCAATATCATTTTGAGGTACCGCGTTTGGGCACTAAATATGTATTCAGGGTGCATGCTGCCGATTATAGCGGCCGGCTTTCTCCTCCCAGCGAGGAGCTAACCGCTTCCATTTCCGAGAATGTGCCGCCGGGGATTATTCGTAACGTAAATGCATCACTTCAAGATCGAAGCACTGCACGGGTTACCTGGCCGGTGGCTACCGAGCTGGATTTGGNCGGATATCACCTTTACCGGGCCCGTGGNGATGAAGAGGANTACACAAAAATAACGGATAAGCTTATNCCGGCGCTTCAGACCGCTTATCTAGATTCAACNGTTCAGCCCGATCACCAGTATCGTTACAAANTTACTGCCCTTGATACGCTGGGTAACGAAGGAAAGCAGAGTAATCCCGCCAATGTATTTGTCGTTGATTACCGCGNACCTGATGCCGCCTCTTCAATCTCAGCCGAGTACAGAGATAATAAAACGATACGCATACGCTGGGAGAGTGGGGAAGTGCCCGGCGGCCTTCGCACCTACCAGCTTTTTCGGCGGCAAGTGAATCCGCCCGGAGGGAGTTCCTACAGCCAGCTTAATGAGGATGCGTTATTGCAAACAACATGGGCAGATTCGGGCATTGCTGGGAAACGCCTTGTGGAAGGGACCACCATTGAGTACGGGGTTTCTGTCATCAGTGAAAATGGAAACCGCAGCGATACGGTGTTTACTACGGTAAAGATTCCTGATGTAACCCCGCCCGAACCGCCAAGCTTTGTTGAAGCTTCCATGCAGAAAGCACAGCGCGTAAGCCTTAAGTGGCCTGCCTCAGAATCGCGAGACGTTGTCCGATATCGGGTGTATCGCCGTGGGCTGGACGAATCGGCCGACTCCATGCTTGCCGAAGTTGTACGGAGCAATCGCTACTTTAGGGATGAAGCCGTACCGCTTGGGCAATCATTTCTATATTCAGTTTCAGCAGTAGATTCACTGGATAATGAAAGTGTCGGTGTTGCCGATACCCTTGTGACACGCCGCACACATGCCCCGGCCTCGGCACGCAATGTGCAAGCTGTATTAATGGATGGCAGCGTGCAGTTAGCCTGGGAAGGAGCATCAAATGAGCAGGTGGTGGGCTACAACATTTACAAAGCAGAAATTGCCACGGGAATTTATGAGCCTGTTGCACAAACGGAAGGTGGAACCGTGCGATGGAATGATCCGGACGGTCAGGCGGGGTTATGGTATAAAGTGTTTCCGGTGGACGCCTCCGGCCGAGAGGCGCGAACGGCTACGGCAACGCAAGCGGTAGAAAGAAACTAAATTTACAGTCAATGCTGAATGTTCTGCACTTTATAAAATTATTTTGTAATCCTGCAAAAGGGGTTATTATAGTGCTGTTTTTTGTAGGGATGATGGGGGCTTTGCATCTGCCTGAAGCTTCTGCCCAGTCGCTTTCAGCAGATTTTTCAAGAGGGGTAGAACTCTATCAGAAGGGAGNATATGAAAAAGCCATCCCGATTCTTGAGCGCGCTATCGAAAAANATCCACATAATATTGATACGTATACCTATTTGGCCTCATCCCATCTGGGAGCTAAACAGTATGAACAAGTTGTCAAAACTGCTCAAAAAGGTCTTGAGGTTGCTCCCGGTCATATCAGACTTATGCTTCTTGAGGCGGAGGGATATTATAGAACAGATTATAAAAAAGCGATTTCGATCTATGAGAAAATTGCCAGCAGGTTGGAGAATGAGGAAAACTTGCAGCAACAGGGTATTTCAGTTGCGCAGATTAAAGCTTATCTGGGGCATTTATATCAGCGAAAAGCAAGTGAATCATATAAGGCCCATCATCTAAATGATGCTATTGCCGAGTACAAAAACGCCCGAAAATACTCACCTGACAGCCTGAATATTCACAACAACTTAGCGTATGTTCTGCTCAAGCAAAAACAATGGGATGAGGCCGTTACGGTGTTGGAAAAAGCAACCGCCAAATTCCCCGATTCAGAGCAGTTGCTTATGATGAAAGGACAGGCTTACCGAGGTGCAAAAGAATTGCAACAAATGACGAATACTTACCGGCAGCTATATGAAAAAGATAAAGAGAACCTGAATTATGCGCTTATTTACGGTCAGTCGTTAATGGCAGCAAATCAGGCTCAGAAAGCCAATGCTTTTTTGAACAAGCTGGTAAAAGAACATCCCAATGAGGAAAAGCTTTACGAGGCATTGAAAAAGATGAACGAACAACGGTTTGACTTTGCAGCCAAACGAAATATTCTGGAACTGCAGCGGCAGGCTTTTCCCGAGAATACAGCGGTAGCTGAAGAACTTGCCGAGACCTATGTACAGACGAAAGCGTTTGAGATGTCCCGTCAAGTTTATGATTCTTTGGCCACAGCCACTCAAGAGGTTAAATTTGATGTGGCCTCAGCCCGCACATGGCTGTATGAGCAGAACTATCAAAAGGCCGATTCGGTATATCAACGGCTAATAGAAAAGTATCCTAAGCAGCAGCAGATCTTGGTTGAGGGCGCCCGGGTCTCTGAGCGAATAAAAGAAAAAGAACGTGCCTTAACATTATTGAAGGAAGCATATGCAATAGGAGAGAAACCGGAAATTGCACTCAATATGGCAGAGCTTTTAACTGATCAAAATAAAGAAAACGAGGCCATAAGCTACACGCGGAAGCTTATGGGTACCCGTTACGGAGGGATAGCTATATTCTACGAATTGAAATATGCCCAGAAAAAGTTAGATGATGCCGGTGAAAAAGCAGAGCAGGCGCTCCTAAAAATGTTCCAGCTTTATGCATCATTGCAGCAGGAGCTGTCCGGGCAGGCAGAAAACGTTTTTGAAAGTCGTCAGCTTAGAATGCCGCCGTTACTGCAGAATAAACACAAGATTACCCGGCTAAACCAATATATCGATGACTGGTATAATTATTTGATGGATAACTTTTCGGTTCCGCAGGCCGAAAGGATAATCGCTGCTGTGCGTTCTGCATATCCCGAGAGCCCCAAGCTTCATCTTTTTAAGGGAAAAATTGCGTTTAGGGCGGGTCATTCAACGTTGGCACAAGAATCATTCGAAAATGCTATTCGGCAGGGGGCACGTGATCCAGAGCTTTATTTTTTACTGGGTGAAGTATACAGGGGTCGCAATAAGTATTCGAAGTCGATTCTTTCTTATGAACGGGCGTTAACAACGGATGCTTCATTTGAAAAGGCCTATCAAAAAATAGTGCAGACAAGCCAGCAGCAGGGTTCGCTGGATAAACTCTGCGATCGCTGGTCAAGACGTTATAAAAATAATAGCGATAACAAGATGCTGCGGGAGTATTTGATATCGGCCTTGCATAAAGCCGATCGATTCGAAGAAGCAAAACAAATCATTAAAGAAGGATAAGTTACAGTGGTTAAAAACGTGTTGGTTTTACACTTATATGAGCTGTTTAAAGGTGTAATTGACGTATATATAACAAAGAGTGTGCCTTATCCTCCAAAAAAAATAGCTTGATGCGTAGACCTTTATTAAATATTTGTCTCATCATAATAGCATTTCTATTCATCTATATGGGATGCAGTGATGTTAATCCTGTGGCATCTACCGACTCTGTGCCGGCTATTAAATCGGTCATCCCTGCCAAGGCCCCTTATGGAGCTGTGGTCAGGATTGGGGTGACGGGTTTTGGCGAAGAGCTCGCTGCACAGGAGGTCTATTTCAATAATACGTTAGCCCAAATTGAAGCTCTGAGTGATACCTCTATACAGACCAAGGTACCGCTTGAAGCTACAACTGGTCCTGTAATGGTTATTACAAATAGTGGAGATACGCTTTCAGGACCTTCTTTTACCGTTGATAGTACCAAAAATCTTTTCTTCAATATCGATTCTATTGATCCCACAAAAGGCCGTGCCGGGGATGAAGTTCAGATTGTTGGGAATGGATTCAGTCCTAATCCTGAAATGAATACGGTATTGTTTAACGATGTAGAGACGCCGGTTACCTCTGCTAGTGATACTATGTTAGCAACCACTGTTTCTCCAGAAGTTGAAACCGGTCCGGTATCTGTGATTGTAAATCAAGATACCGCTGTCGGTCCTGTCTTTACTGTTGAAAAACTTAGAATCACGGGTATTTCTCCGGAATCAGGTCCCGTTGGTACTGCAGTAACGATTTCCGGGAGCGGATTTAGCAGTACAATTTCTGAAAACACCATCACTTTTGCTGGCGTAGAAGCTCCAATAGAAACAGCTTCGGAAACCGAGCTGGTAGGTATTGTTCCTGATGGAGCCGAAACGGGCCCCGTAGCGGTAACCGTTGGAGGTACAACTGTACAAGGCCCTGATTTTACAGTAGAAACAACTCAAAATCCTAAGAGTCTTCAGGTAATTACTGAAACGACAAACCCGCCTTCTGGTTTCGATGGATATCGTTTATCGGTAACTGGAAGAGATATTGTTTTTATCAATCCAAATGGTGAGAAAACGTTTAGTGATATTCTCTCGGACCAAGTGGATGTTGAGTTGACAAGTATTCCAGAAACTTGTACCGTTTCTGGCCAAAATCCCCGCACTGTTACTTTGGATAACCAGAGTAACACAACAGCATTTAGTATAGAATGTGCACTACCGGCACCGCAGATCAGTAGCTTGACCCCTCAATCAGGTTCTGTGGGAACACAAGTAACCATTGCTGGAGAAAACTTTAGTGCAACGGCTTCCGAAAACATTATAACATTTAATGGCACCGAAGCTCCTGTAAACAGTGCCAGCACAACTGAGCTTGTTACGCAAGTCCCCGAAGGAGCTACTGACGGCCCAGTTGAGGTTACGGTAGATGGCAAAACAGGTACCGGACCTGACTTTGATGTAACGACTACCGGTTCACTTGATGTAGTGATTGCAACTCAAGGAGAAGACCAAGATTCGAATGGTTACTTAGTGTCAATTGATGGGGCAGAAGGAATACGGACAAGTATTAATGAAACTTATAACCAAACCGGACTGGAAGAAGGTACTCACCAAGTGGGTATTTCTGATATCGCTGATAATTGTTTCATTACCCAGGATCGCCCGAATCCGTATGATGTGTCGATTACAGCCGGCCAGACAACAACCACCAATGTTGATGTTCAGTGTGAGGCAAAAAATGAACCAACCATTGACAGTATTTCTCCCACATCAGGAACTACCAGTACTCAAGTAACGATTAGTGGCAGTAACTTTAGTTCAACCGTTTCTGATAATGTGGTCACTTTTAACGGGGTACGCGCAGAACTGAATAGTGCTACGACTACAGAGTTGGTTGCTTTTGTACCCTTTGATGCCACTACCGGACCCGTTGAAGTTACGGTCAACGGACAAACGGCTACAGGTCCGACCTTTACGGTTATTACAACCGGCAGATTAGAGGTAAATATTTCTACTACAGGTTCAAGTATCGACCCCAATGGGTATGGCTTGACTTTAGACGGAGGAACAGCCTCTGCAGTGAATGTAAATGATTTTGTAGCTTATGATAGTTTGTCCGAGGGCAGTCATTCCATTGAACTTTCTGATATTGCTTCAAACTGTTTCATTACACAGGATCGAGCCAATCCCTACGATGTCAATGTTACAGCTGGGGATACCACTATTACAAACATTGATGTTCAGTGTGATGAGCCAAATGAACCACCAACCGCTTCGTTTAACTTCTCTTGTGAGAATCTGAGCTGCGATTTTGATGCTTCAGCCTCTTCAGATCCTGATGGATTTATATCTGTCTATAATTGGGATTATGGAGACGGTACGAGCAGTACAGAGTCAGGTTCGGCTACAAACCATAATTATGAGATACCCGGAACCTATACTGTTGAATTGACGGTTGGTGACAACGAGGGAGCTGAAGATACGATCACGAAAGACGTGACGGTGACCCTTCCTCAAATAAACAGTATTACACCCGCCGAGGGTCCGATAGGCACTGAGGTGACAATCACAGGTAGTGGATTTAGCGCTACGGCAACCGACAATGAAGTGGAATTTACCAGCGGCAGTGTTGAAGTACAGGCGACCATAAAATCCGCCTCAGAAACACAGCTGGTGGTCGATGTGCCGGGCGATGCCACTACCGGCCCGGTGTATGTCTCTACTTACGGCTACCGCGTACAAGGACCGACTTTTACAGTGCAACAGCCCAAGTTTTTGGAAGTTAGTATTATAACCTCTGGAAGTAATATTGACCCTGACGGGTATACCCTTTCGGTAGAGGGTGTGGATGATCGTTTTGTGAAGGCTAACGACAATGTTACGTACAATGATCTTTATGCTGACGAGGTGCGGGTACAGCTTTCGGGAATAGCAAGTAATTGTACGGTAGGCGGTGAAAATCCTCGAATAGTCAATCTCAATAATGCTGACAATGCTGGGTTCACGGAATTTGATATTAGTTGTGAAAGTCCACTACAGGGGAAGATATATTTCTCCGGAAGATCTGATAGCCGAGAAATATTCTCAATTAATCCAGATGGCACAAATGAGCTGATAATTACCAAAAATTCTTTGAGTGAATTTTATCCCGTTGTTTCTAATGATGGTTCAAAAATAGCGTTTGCTAGCTTTGACGGAGCTGGTGATCGACAACTCTTCGTAATGAACGCTGATGGAACTGGTGTAGAGCAGTTGACTAATTCTGGAGGATATGCTGTGCCTGGTGGATGGTCCCCTGATGATTCACAAATTGTATTTGAGTACTATGAAAGTGATTGTACTGAATGTGGGCGCAGTGAAATCTACACCATTAATGCTGATGGTAGTAATCTTACACGTCTTACAACCTCAACAGGATCTAGTGTACAAGCCACGGCCCCTGATTGGTCACCGGATGGAGAAAGAATTGTTTATGCAAATAGATTTGATGCTCAAGGGTATGATATTATGGTGATGAATTCTGATGGAACAAATATTCAGAGGTTAACAGAGACTTCTAGCAGCGAGTTCAATCCACGCTGGTCTCCTGATGGAACTCAAATTGCTTACGACTCCAATGAGATCTTTATCATGAATGCTGATGGTAGTAACAAAATTAAACTTACTGATGTGAATCCAACAGCTAATGATGGAATTAATTATTGCGAATCACCTTCTTGGTCTCCAAGCGGAAATCATTTAGTGTATGAGTGTGATGATTTTGGTATCTATCGGACGCCTATTGATGAAAGTAACAACATGATTAAGGTAGCAGATGGTGATCATCCTGACTGGGTTACCGAGTAATGATTTAGTTTTGAATATTAAATCAAGGGTTTAAAACTTTTTTAGCTCCTAATGTTCCTAGGTATTTATAAATAGCATCCATAGTAATAATTCCTGTCTTAATTGGGTGTGACTAATAGAAGTATTGTTTGAAAGTATATCCTACAACATTAGGAGTACCAATCTATAAGTAATTTTTAAACTTCTTATCCTATAATAATTGTTTGACCTGATTTTGAGTTCGGTTTCGTATCTAATACTGGAGGTGCAAAAATAAATATCGAATTCAAATTCCTGTCACTATGATAAATAAAGCTACGCTATTCAGTATTATAATTTCAATCGCATTAATTTTTGGGTGCAGTGATAACAGCACCGGACCCGGGAATACCAATGATGGGGACAATAATAATGGTGACGACACTCCAGCAGCAAGTGCAACAGCAGATGCCGGGAGTGATTCAGATGAAGTTGTGGGGTTTGAGGTAATAGCAGATGGATCTGGTTCAAGTGGCAGTAGCAGCGTTAACTATTCTTGGACAATAAGCAGTCAGCCGGCAAACAGCAGCACTTCACTAAATGATGCAAATACAGCGAGCCCCAGTTTTATTCCGGATTTGCCCGGAGAATATACATTGCAGCTTAAGGTCACCTCAGATGGTGAAAGTGATACTGACGAAGTGGTTTTTTCGGCCATTGCCAAGCGTCTTTTTGTAGATGCCAATAATGGAACCGATGGAGATATCGATGGATATATGCAGGGCAGTCCTTTAAAAACAATTACAAAGGCACTGTCTATATACGACCAAAATGAGAATGATGCCTTCTTGGATATTGATACGATACATGTCGCCGAAGGAGTATATGATCAGACCAATGGGGAAAGCTTTCCCTTGAGTTTTTCCGGGAATTTGATTGTTAAAGGTGATCAGGGAATAGATCGAAATAATATCCATATCCTAAGCCCGAACGTCGATCGTGATCCTTCAATATATGTTGGAGAGGGCGTAACCTTACGACACTTAAAAATTGAAAACGGCTATACCGGCGGTACGTTTAATGGAGATCCGGACGCGGTATTCGTGACTAGTGGAACAGATTTGGAAACGTCTCGGGTGATACTGGAAGATGTAACGTTAACTACAAATAATGAAAACGGATACATCATTTCCACCGGTTCAAATATGCGGGTTGATATTAGGGACTTTGAGGGTGCACGTAACACAATTGACGGAAAAAATATAGGGTTTGCCTATAGCAATCGGTTTAATACCTCTAATGTTAATCTAAATGTATCTAATACTGATGTAATTAATATTGGAGACGGCGGGGCTTTCCAGGTTGATGATGTCAACAATTTGAGTCTCACAGTTGGCAACAGTATGATACAACCAAGCGCGGGTAAAGTAAATGATTACGCATTTGATCTAGAAGATGCAGTTGATCTGCTGGTCGAGAACACTACAATAAGTAGTAGCGATGGATCTGAATCAGGAGCACGTTTTAAATATGGGATAGTAATGGACAATGCCCAACCCAATACTAATATCGAGGTTCTAAACTCAACTATTCAATACACACAGTGGTCAGCTATACTAATGAGAGATGCCGTTGTAAAAGTTACAGACAGTGTAATTGAGGGTATCCTTACTCAAGAAACGGATGAAAACCTGGCATACGATGCCATCCGACAATTAGACGGGACCTTAGTTGTGCGAGGGACGACCTTCAGAAATATAAACACCAGTGCTATTGATATTGGCGGTCCGCTCTCTCCCAACGATAATAACTTTTATGTGGACCTTGGAACGGATGAAGAACCCGGGAACAACACCTTCCAGAATGTTGCGGGATGGGATGTTTCGGTTACGAGAGGTTCAAACGAAATATCAACGGAGATACCTGCATTCGGAAATACTTGGTCTAATGGTTCAACGCCACGTTGCCGACAAGATTTTAATAATTATCCGATCGGCGAAATTTGGGTGAATGATGAAGGGGGGAGCCTGCGCTGGAGCGCAAGTGGGGTATGTAACTAACTCTCCAACGGTTTACGTAATTTTCTAATAAATAAACTTCTATATTATTATGAATATTTTCTCACTAAATATATTGCAACGAACTTTTTTGTTTCTGTTCATGGCAGCAGCGTTATTGTTAGTAGGTTGTGAAGGGGCTGCAGGTCCGCAAGGGCCTCAAGGTCAACAGGGCCCGGTAGGACCTGTAGGTCCCGCAGGTGAAGACGGCAGCGTTATGTACGCCGGTCCGGATGCTCCTACCTCTGATATTGGCCAAGAGGGGGATTACTATCTTAATACGTCCACCGGAGAATATTATGGTCCTAAAGACAGTAATGGATGGGGAAATCCNATTATTGTNCTNATGGGCGAAGATGGAGAGGATGGAAGCCAGATCTATTCCGGTAATGGAGCACCGGATGCTTCCTTGGGTGATGAGGGGGACTATTACCTCGACAAAAGCAGCTATGACCTTTATGGCCCTAAAACCGCCAGCGGTTGGGGATCTCCTGTTAATATTAAAGGGGCTGATGGCAATGCCAATGTAACCCGATATATAGCTAACGGACATGACTTTTCTGCTACTTATTCGAATATCATTACTATTGGCAGTGTATCTAAAAACGAAATGTTAGAAAGTAGCTGGTTATTTTATTTAGTAGATCAAAGTAGCTCGGGTAATACAGATGAAATATTTTATCCCATTCCCGGGCCTGCATCGATAAATTTTACGGAGGTGATTTATAACGTACGGTACTTTTACCGTGATGCAAGTAGCCATGTAGAGTTTCAAATATCTGCAGTTGGTGATTATAATACGTATGGTAAAGCTTTTGAGCGTATTGAAATAGTTCAAATCGAAGAGTCATCGAGAGTAGATCTTCGTAAAGTAAATTCCGGCGAATCTTTTATTCCCGATGATCTGGATACTTCAAACTACCAGGAAGTAGCCAACTATTACGGCTTTTACAA
>P_1C_Sed_2_UnCtyDRAFT_1000542_pt1 | contig 11457 bp, 8 predicted proteins | sample Pon1CUnioCityCA_4_FD_10229 | JGI IMG/M metagenome (IMG submission 10229) | reverse complement strand
GGTTATTATGTCTACCTCCGAGTTAGCCGGTATTTCGGTCCAATCAATGGGGCAAAAGGCGGGCACCCTTAAAGATCGGCGCGATGAGATAATTGCAGCACTTGATTTTTTATTCACCGGCTTCTGACGTTCTGAAAAGGTTGATAACCTCGTCTGCCATACCCGCCCTGGAAAGCAAAGTGCGTTATCTGTTTTAAGGCGAGATGGTCATAACTCCCGTTTGTTTCTTTAATTTTCAGAATATGCTTGGCCGGTTTGCTATTGTAGGCGGTGAACGCCGGTTATAAACAGATTAATCTTGGTCTATCCCGATTGAAAAAGGGATCGAAATAATAGGCACTGGATTTTTCCGGGTAACCAAATTTCCATCATTATCCAAATCCCGAACCATTGCATAGGCACCCCTGTAACCAAGCATCATCGCCACAACCGGAACCAAGGGCAGTCTGGGAGAACATGCCTCCAGGTAGACAGAAATATTGCTCGTCACCGGATTATGAATGCTCACAAAACATGTTGTATGCCGGTTTTCCGGAGAATAGCTGCAAAAAATTTTTAACAGTGCTCAATTACCTGGGCTAAATGGCAGGTAGGACTTAGGCAAGCTTTCTGCAGTCAACGGTTGAGATGTGTGGCGGAATTTTTTCGTCCGCGTCCGTATCAGCGGATTGGTCGATAATGCTCCTATATAATTACTCCGGACAGCTAATTCTAACTGTAGGGAAATATGTTCTATATCTGCCATCATCCCGTGTAATTAAATCAAGGTCAAGTACAGCAGCCTGTGCGCCGATATAGAAATCGGGCAAAGGTGATTTCTTAGTTCCTTTCCCCCTTTTGTATTCAAGATAAGCTTTTCCAGCCAAAAACAGGGCTTCTCTGGGAATTTCCAACATCTGAAATCCGCCTTTATGTAGGGCCGATTCCAATTCTTCAATTTTCTTAAAACCTACAGATACTTCGGTATAAATTATCGTGTTAATATAAAGTGTCGTGTGCTCGCTATAATTTTCCAAAGCGGATTCAGACCAATCAGCCCACTTAGGATCATCAAGGAAAATGTCCAAAATGGCATTTGAGTCAACAAGAACCCCCTTCATCTATCTGACCTCGTTAAGGCCATTATTTCTTCCGTAGTCATTTTAACAGTTGCAGCCCCGCGTAATTTTCCAAATTTTCGGCTGGGCGTTCTCTCTCTTTTTTGTTTCACTAAAAAAAAACGACCTTCTTCCTCGACAAAATCAATCTCAGTTGCCGGGGTGATTCCCAGTTTTTCGCGAATATGTTGGGGAATAGTGACCTGGCCTTTTGTGGTTACTCTCATAATCCATCCTCCAGTAGTTTGTATTACCGGTAATAATAATACATCATATTGGTCATGTCAATTCAAAATAGCATCAAACAAAAGATCGATTACGCATATTTGAGAATGTCCAGGAATATTCCATTCCGTGGCAAATATGTTGCAGTTTGGGGTTTATGACTGGAAATTTAGAAGGCGATGGGTTTAACAATTACCTGAAATATAATATAAAAGGCAGTTCAAATCAAAACTATCCCTTATCAGAAAGCAGCGGAAGGCCTGTTTTACTTAGCGGCGAGACTTAGTTGCAATAGACTAACCGGCCAGGCCAGTTAAAAAGTAAATACTTTGTCTGCCTCCCTGGCAATTTCATACAGGTCATCCAGCCAGCCGATCGGGCGGGCGGGTGCCGGGTCCCACCAAACCGTGGGATTTCATACAGAGGCCTCAAACATAAAAATCACCTTCAAACCGCCCTTTTGACAATCCGGAAATCAGTCAGCTCAAAATGACCGGAATATTTAACGTATTGCCGCCCGCTTTCCGGAGCGGCAGCGAGAATGCTTTCATAGAGGATTTATCGTCACGCCCGTCCCTCGATAGATGACAAGGGAAGCTCTTATCCCGGCAGAACGGATGAGCCCATTTCAAGGCGTTCCTGAAGCGATTCTTTTATATCGTCCAGGCCGGCCAGGCCGGAGGCGGCGTTTTCCACCGCACCGTCGGTCTGCCGGGCAACAGCGCGCTTGATATCGCTTTTGAGTTCAGCCTGGCGCTTTGCCAGGGTTTGCTTTAAACCGGCTTTCAAGGTATCGTCTATGTCTGATGCGATTCGCACATCCGGTTGTCCAATGGTGCCGCCGAGCTCCGCGGACAGGTCAAAGGAGCGGATGTTCTGCAGCGTGTCAGTCAGGCCGCTGATAAGGAGGTTATCCGCTTGATTGGATTTCACTGTGAAACCGGCGCTGTCAAAGACCGCCTGAATATCAGCATCCAGCTTTTCTCCGGCGATCCGTATGCTGCCATTTGCATTGCCCACCCGGGCGGACTCCAGAAGTACCGCCAGGTCCTGCCGGTCCAGAAGCGTAAAATCCGACAAGGGGTATTGTTTTAAGTTAAATTTTACTAAATCTTCGGGGCTTTTTGGATTGGTCCGGTCCAGGTGTCCCTCTGCCGCCAGCTTACCGGCGTCTTTCAGACCGGCGCCTGAAAAGGCGAATACAAGCGGGCGGCCAAGCGCCTGCTGATTGGAAGAAAAATCCTGAAACTGCCCGGTTGCAGTGCCGCCGCCCACTTCCATGGCCAGGTCCGCTGTTTTTATCCAGTATTCAGGAATCTGTCGACGCGGGGCAAATTCCACATCAATGCCCTCGCCCCGGCGGCGTCTTTCCTCTTTTTCGCCGGCACGCAGCATCCCGGCGAGATAAGGCGAAAGCCGCTGGTACCAGATAAGGCTTGTTTCCACCCATTGCGCGGTCCTGGGGCCGAAAACAAGGGCGGACATATTGCCGATGCCCCTGGGCGAGAGCGCATATTTTTCCATCAGTCGCTCTGCGTCCCGGGCCGGTGCGTTTTTAAGATCTTTCAGGCGCTCTTGAAACTCCGCCCGGCTCCGGGAAAGGTCCTCTCTTGCGCTGCGAAGCGCCTCAAGGTCTTTTTCAATATCTTTGCTGATTTCCCGGACCTCTTCCACTTTTCCAACAGCGCCCATCACGCCCCCGGACAGCCCGGAATTCTCCCGCAGTTTTTTAATCCGCGCTTTGTATTCCTGAAAGGTTTCTTTATCCGGAAGCTCATCCAGCCGCGCCTTGAAATTTTCTCTTGCAGTGGCAATATCCGCCTTGAGCGCTTCTGCTGCTTCAATGGTCGCCAGTTTCTCGTTTTCCAGGATCTCTTTTGCGTTTTTTGCCGCCAAAGACGGAAACTCGCCCAGCTTGGAGCGGAGCCTGTCGCGGATTTCAGCGCCTTTTTCAAAGAGTTTTTCAGCCTCCGGCAGCGCGCCCGAAGTGGCCCGTTCTTTATCAAACGCAAGGCCTGTCGCGGACATCGCCTCCACAACAGTTTTTCCCTTGATTAGATGACCCGGGTTCAACGTCATCCGAACCCTTTCGGCCACAAGTGCATTTCGCATGGGCTGCTTCGGGTTGGTGACCTGAAGGCCGTTTAATTCAAGGCCTAAAGGAAAAAGTGTCAGGTCTGCCGAGGCAAGCTCGACTTTCGCGCCTACCGCCTTTGTGCCAGTGCGTTCCACCATGTATTCTGCCGCGTAGTCAACCACGAGATACCAGACAGCCGCGCATACGGCGGCAATCACAACAAAGACGGCAATTCCGGGCCATCGGATCAGGCGATTCATACGGGGTTCCTCCATCCGGATACGGTTCGGTATGCCGAGTAGATGCGGCTTCCTTTAATTATCTGGGCAAGGCGCGTCTTCTCCAGCCAGCTCATGAAGTGCTGCCGGTAGCCCCGAATCAGGGCGTTGGACGCAAAATACAGGGGAAGGAAAAGCACCAGGGCCGCAATAAGGCCGCCCATGACCACCGTGTTGTTAAAACGGGTGAGGTGCCAGAATCCGGAGTCATAAAGAAGGCGCCAGAAGCCCTCTAAGGCGTCCGCAGATAAAACCGCCATGCCCAGCCAGTGGAATAGCGGGTCAAGGAGAAAAGCGACTGCGGCAAATACAAGCCAGCCCAGGATAAAGCCGGTAAGATTGACGCGCAGGACCAGCACCAGAAAAAGCAGCAGCACGTGCTGCAGGGTAAAAAACGGCATAAAGGCGAAAAACAGGGCCAGGCAGAACGCGGCACTGATCTGGCCGGGGGCGGCTTCCGCGTTTAACACTTTCAAAAGCTTTGCCAGCAGAGTGATCATATCCGGTATCCTTTCCGGTTCTGCAGGGAACTAGTCGACATCATACGATTTTTTCCATAGATGCTCAAACAAACGCCATATGATTAAAATATAACAGGCCTGTCACTGCTTTCAAATAGCCACGGCGCGATCTCAGCAATTCCCGGTGAAGGCTGACAAATTCAGGCTAAACCGGGAATTGCCGCCTTTTCCTGATCCGGCTTGACACCATAAGCCAATCCTGAGATAGATAAAGATGTCCACCGTGCGTTTTCGCCCCCCTTGAGCTGAAAGCAGATCTAATCCAGAGGAAAAAAAGCGATGCCAAACAAACAACCCCCTTTCCATATCGTCGCCCTGGGCGCATCCGCCGGCGGCCTGGACGCCCTGGAACGGTTTTTTAAAAATGTCCCGGCGGAGTCAGGTCTGGCCTTTATCGTGGTTCCCCACCTGGACCCGGATCACGCCAGCCTCATGCCGGAGCTGATTCAGAAGACCACGGAAATTGCCGTCCAGCAGATCGAGGACGGCATGGCGGTCAATCCGGGCAATATCTACATTGTGCCGCCGGACCGGGACCTGGGCATCTTAAACAGCGAACTTCACCTCATGAAACGGGCCGCCGCCGTCGGGCCCCGGATGCCCATTGACTATTTTTTCCGGGCCCTGGCAAGGGAGGCGGGCGAATACGCCGTGGGTATCGTGCTCTCCGGCATGGGCATGGACGGCAGCCTGGGACTGCGGGCCATAAAAGGCGAACTGGGCCTTGCCATGGCCCAGGATCCGAAAACCGCCAAATACGATGCCATGCCCAAGAATGCCATTGATACCCAACAGGTCGACTTTGTGCTCCCGCCGGAAAAAATGCCGGAGCAGCTTGCGGATTACCTCCACCACCGGCAGCGCAAGGGGCAGAAGCCCCAACCGTCCAGCGAAAAGGGGCCCGATGATATCCATAAAGTCTTTTTCCTCCTGCGGCAGCAGACGGGCCATGATTTCTCCGGATACAAGAAAAATACCATCCAGCGGCGACTCGAGCGCCGCATGAACATTCATCAACTGGAAAGGTTCCCGGATTACGTCCAGCTCCTTCAAAACAATCCGGATGAAGTCAATATCCTGTTCCGGGAACTGCTTATCGGGGTGACCAGTTTTTTCCGGGATGCCGAGGCGTTTGAAGCCCTGAAAAAACATGTAATCCCTGTGCTAAAGGAAAAGCCCCGGGGATCCACCCTTCGGGTCTGGGTACCCGGCTGTGCGTCCGGCGAGGAAGCCTATTCCATAGCCATGACTCTGTACGAATGCATTGAGGAATTGAAAAAGCATGCCTTTATCCAAATGTTTGCCACGGATATCGACGAGCAGGCCATTGAAAGGGCTCGCGAAGGCGTCTATCCGGCAAGCATCGCCGAGGATGTGGGTCCGGAGCGGCTCAATAAATTTTTCATTAAGGAGGAAAACGCTTTTCGTATCCGGCTGGATATTAGAGAAATGATTATTTTCGCCCCGCAGAATATCATCAAGGATCCGCCCTTTACCAAGCTTGACGTGGTCTGCTGTCGGAACCTGCTGATATACATGGAATCCTCGCTGCAGAAAAAGCTCTTGCCGCTGTTTCATTACAGTTTGAATCCGGGCGGGATCCTGTTTTTAGGCGCCTCGGAAAGCATTGGCGAATTCACGGATCTTCTGGCCCCCCAGGAAGCAAAGTACAAGATTTTCAAGAAAAGAGACACCGGATCCCATACCCATCCGGTCGTGGAATTTCCGATAAATGCCCAGGCCACCAAAAGGGAGTTCGGCGGAAACGCGGAAGCCGAAAATGCAGGCATTGCCAGCTTGGCCGAAAAAGAACTTCTGTCCGCCTGGGCCCCGCCAAGCGCCATTGTCAGCGAAAAGGGCGAAATTCTCTACATCCACGGCCGGACCGGTAAATTTCTGGAGCCCTCCCCGGGCGAGGCGAATTTAAATATCCATGAAATGGCCCGGGAGGGTCTAAAAATCGAGCTTCCCGCCGCTGTCCGGAAAGCCGCCAACCTTCAGCAGCCGATCACCTACCGCGGCCTCACCGTTCGGACAAACGGGGAGTCGGTAAGGATTGTGCTCACGGTAAAACCCTTGAACAGTTTAAAAACCGCCCGGAATATATTGATGGTCTCCTTTGAAGAAATGCCGCCAAAGCCCGCCGAGGCAGCGGATAAGACCGGCGGGGCAACGGAGCAGGGCCCGGATGAGCGGGTTCGGGAACTTGAAGAGGAGCTCAACCACACCAGGGAAAACCTCCAGAGCACCATTGAGGAGCTTGAAACCTCCAATGAGGAACTAAAGTCCACCAACGAGGAACTGCAATCCACTAACGAAGAGCTGCAATCCGCCAATGAAGAGCTGGAAACCTCCAGGGAGGAGCAGCAGTCCCTGAACGAGGAGTTGAACACCGTGAATTCCGAGCTTCAGGAAAAAATCAGCGAACTGACCCAAACCAACAACGATATGAAGAACCTCCTCGACAGCATCGATATTCCGGTTATTTTCCTGGACAACGTGCTGCGCATCAAGCGGTTCACACAGCAGGCCCCCCGCGTGATCAACCTGATCGAGCATGATATCGGCCGGCCGATATCCGATATTTCCACGAAAATCAAAGACGTCAGTCTCCATCAGATGGCCTCGGCCGTTCTCAAAAACCTGGTCTACCGGGAAAAGGAGATATGCTCAACAAACGGCCGGTGGTATGCCATGCGGGTGGCCCCCTACCGGACCATTGAAAACGTGATCGACGGCGTGGTGATTACCTTCTCCGATATTACCAGCCTGAAAAATGCCCAGCAGGCCAGCCGACTGGCCACCATTCTAAGGTCCGTCAATGAAGCGGTCATCGTCTGGGATCTGGAGGGCCGGATCCTGATCTGGAACCGCGGAGCGGAGAATCTGTACGGCTACACGGAAGCGGAAGCCAAAGAAAAAAATCTCAAGGATATGGTTCCAAAAGACAAGCAAGCGGAAACTTCCCGGTTTATCGAAACCATCAAACGGGAAAAAGACGTCAAATCCTTCAAGACCCAGCGGCTGACCAAGAATGGCGATATCCTTGACATCTGGCTGACCGTTACCCGGATCCCCGGCACCTGGGACCGGAGCACCGAAGTTGTGACCACCGAGCGGGATTTGAACTGGCTGAGGCAGGAACCGGAACCCACTGTATAAGGGCCGAAAACAGCGATGCCGCACCCCCCCGGATTTGCAAGCTATAAGTATCGCGCTTAGTTTGTATCAAAAGATGAAGCGCAATATCAAGGTGCAACCAATGCACGCAAAGACGCGGGGGAGACGGTGACCGAACAGACCGGCAACAGCAATACACGAAACCTGCGGCAGGCGGCTGAGAAAAAAATCCAAAAACCGTCTGACACCGACGAAGAAATTCAATCCATGGGCCCGGCGGATCTGCGCCGCATGATCCATAAGCTGCGGGTCTATGAAGTCGAGCTTGAGATGCAGAACGAGACCCTGCGCGAGACGCAAGCCGAACTAGAGACAGCCCGCCGGCGCTACCTCGACCTGTTTGATCAGGCACCGGTGGGCTATGTCTCCATTGACGAGAAAGGGATTGTCCGATCGACCAATCAAACCGCAGCCGATCTTTTGGCCACGCAGCCCGGCAGAGTGATCGGCAAACGATTCTCCACTCATGTGTACCCGGCGGACCGGGACAGGTACTTTCAGTTTTTAAAACCCCTCTCTGACGGGAAATCGAATGAATGGGAGGAAGTCCGGCTTATCCAGGCCGGCGGCTCCTCTTTTAACGCCCGTCTGCAGGGCAAAGCCCTGACGGATGGGGGAAATCAGTCATTGGAGATCCTTTTATGTCTCTCGGATATTAGCGAAAAAAAGCAGGCCGAAACGGAACTTTCAAAAACCAGGGATCAATTGCGGGGCCTGGCCTCCTACCTGCAGAGCGTACGGGAGGAAGAACGGGCTGCCATCGCCCGGGAAATTCACGATGAGCTGGGCCAGGTGATGTCATATCTTAAAATGGGCCTCTCTGATATTGAATTGCGCCTTCCTGAAGCGGATACAGAGACCCGGCAACGGATCCACAAAATGAAAAACGCCCTTGCTGAAACCATCAAGACCACCAAGTCTATGATTACCCGGCTCAGGCCCTATACGCTCGATGAGCTGGGGCTTGCGTCCGCTTTGGAAAACTATGTCCATGATTTCAGGAAGGAATCCGGCATTGAAGCCGACCTGTTCGTGAATATCTCAAACCTTTATCTGGGTGAAGAAAAGGAAACCGCCGTCTTTCGCATCGTACAGGAAGCCTTAACCAACGTGGCCCGGCATTCAGGGGCCGGACACGTGGTGATCAATCTTTCCAGCAATGGCCAGCAGGTTATGATAGAAATAAGTGATGACGGCATTGGCATTAAGGAGCTGGACTATAATTCCCCGCAGTCCTGCGGGCTGCTTGGCATGCGGGAGCGGGCTGTGGCCCTCGGCGGCGATGTGAATATTCACAGCGGCCCGATCCACGGCACCCGCCTCACCGCTTGGATGCCCGTATAGGCCAGGAACTGATAGGCCAGGAACCCAATACAGGAAACTCTATTGAAGAACGAGAAACATATGATACGCGTTTTGCTGGCCGATGACCACAACATCTTCCGGCAGGGCTTAAAAGAGATCATCGAAAATACGCCGGATATCAAGGTCGCCGCAGAGGCGTCCACCGGCCGGCAGGCCATTAAAGAGGCCTTGTCGGAAAACTGCGATGTGGTGATGCTGGATCTGACCCTGCCCGATATTCACGGCATTGACGTGTTAAAGCAGATCAAGCAGGCCTGCCCGGAGAAGGCGGTCATCGTTTTGACCATGCACCCGGAGGAGCAGTACGGGCTGCGCGCATTGCGCTCCGGGGCGGCCGGATACCTTACCAAGGAATGCGAGGCCGAAGAGCTCATTTCCGCTGTCCGGAAGGCCCATACGGGGGGAGTGTATATCACCCCCTGTTTTGCCGAGCACATTGCCGGCAATTCTTCAGGCAACAAGGGTATCCTTCCGCATGAGATCCTTTCTGATCGCGAATTTCAACTGCTGTGCATGATTGCAGCCGGCAAACGGATCAAGGATATCGCTGAGAACCTTTCCCTAAGCCCCAAAACCGTCAGCACCTATCGAAACCGGCTGCTTCAGAAGCTAAACCTGAAAACCAATGAGCAGCTTACAACCTATGCCATCAATCACAAACTACTCGATTAGTCCCCCCGGCAGCTTCCCGCTACGAGTGATTCAGTACTTGTAAGATCCCATCCGACAAAAAAAACTGAGATTTGCCCGACAGGCAAAGTAATTTTTATTTATTATATTAAAAGAAAAGCATTTTTCAAATTGCTTTTTTTATGGGCGGAGTAAAACGGGCATACGCGATTTCCGAATAGAAAACCCTTCGGTCTGCGCAAGCCGGCCCGGGGGTAAACTCCTGATAAAAAAAAGGAGGGCATTCAATGGGAGCCAATTTTCGTATCACAAGCCGTCGAAAGGGCGACGATCTTCACCTGCACCTCACGGGCAATTTTGACGGATCCTCGGCCATGGAACTCATCTATGCCTTAAGGGAGAATGAGTGGGCGGCAGAGAAAATCTACATTGAAACCGACGGGATCTCCGAACTCCAGCCGTTCGGCCAGGACGTGTTTCAGAAGAACCTCTCCATTGCTCCGGCGCGGGCCAAAAAACTGATATTCATCGGCGGCAGCAGCCAAGATATCGCCCCCAGAGGAAGCGGCTGCCTGTTAAGCGCTGAAAATCCCCCCTTTGATGGGGCGGTTTCAAGCATGTAGTTTTTAGACAGGAGGCTGTGATGACGTTTAATCTAAAAGGCCGCGGCAACCCCATGCCAAAGCGGGCCATGGCAGAAAAGGCCCTGGGCCAGGGACTCAAGCACATGGGCCGCAATCCGGACAAAAACGCCCGATACATACTAAAAGCCGTGGATCATATCGCCAGCGGCGAAAAGCAGGAGATGATAAAAAAATGGTTCCATCACTGGATGCGGGAGAACGGGCCCGGCCGCAAATTTCTAAGCCGGGTGGTCCAGAATACCCATCCCCGGGTGAGGGAGCGCTATGTCGGCCGCATGATGGCGAGCATGTTTTTTCGCGACCCGGAAGCACCGGCGAGGGGGAAAGAAAAATTCGGCTTGCAGCCACCGCCCGTTATGCTGATATCGCCCACCATGCGGTGCAATTACCGGTGTGAGGGCTGCTACGCCAGCAGCTACAGCCGCGCGAACGACATGGATCCGCAAGTGTTTGACCGGCTTTTGGGCGAAGCCCAGGAAATGGGCTTAAATTTCATTGCCATTTTAGGCGGGGAGCCCTTTATGTACCCGGACCTTTTAAGGGTTCTGGAAAAACACGACAAGTCCTTTTTCCAGATTTACACCAACGGCTCGTTCATCGATGCGGGGCTGGCCGACCGCCTGGTCCGCATGGGCAATATCGCCCCGCAGATCAGCATCAACGGACCGGGAGAGTACACGGATGCCACGCGGGGAAAGGGCGCATTTAATAAATGCCTCCAGACGATGGACAATCTGTATCAAACCGGCTGCGCCTTCGGGTTCTCGTCTTTGGTTACCCGGAAAAACATGAATGCGATTTGCTCGGATGAGTGGATCGATTTCCTGATTGAAAAAGGCGCGCTTTACGGCTGGATGTTTATGTTCATGCCCGTTGGCAGCGAACCGGATATGAAACTTATGCCCACGCCGAAACAACGCGACCAGATGCGACGGTTTCAGAATCATGTCCGGGAAAACAAGCCGCTTTTGCTGGTGGATTTCTGGAATGACGGGGTGCTCTCCGGCGGCTGCATTGCCGGCGGCCGCCTCTATTTCCACATCAACCACCGGGGGGATGTGGAGCCCTGCATCTTCTGCCATTTTGCCACCGATAACATCCATAACAAGCCCCTGGCCGAAGCGCTCAATTCATCTTTTTTTCAGGGCATCCGATCGGAACAGCCCTTCTGCTACAATACCCTGCGGCCATGCCCCATGATCGATCACCCCCAGGCCATGTGGCGCATCATCCGCGAACACGGCGCCAAGCCCACCCATGAGGGGGCGGAAACCATGTTTAAGGAGTTGAAATCCGAGATGAACGCTTATGCCGATGGGGTGCGGCAAGTCATGAACCGCGCCTGGGAGAACGAGGGATACAAAAAATGGGCGGGCCATTGGATGCAGCATTGCGGCCTGCAGCCGGAACAGATCGAGCGGCGGCGGCGGGAATTTGAGA
>P_1C_Sed_2_UnCtyDRAFT_1000541_pt1 | contig 11463 bp, 12 predicted proteins | sample Pon1CUnioCityCA_4_FD_10229 | JGI IMG/M metagenome (IMG submission 10229) | reverse complement strand
CGACAAAGAAGAGTTCGAGGAGAAGAAGAAAGATTTGATGTAATTTTATAAATCTTCCTTAAAATTTTGTAAAACAAACAAGCCACTCACAGAGTCTTACATATAGAATCTTAGAATTGCCGGATGCATTTCCATCCGGCAATTTTTATCTGTATGTTCAACATTTGATAAAGGGCAGGCTTATGAAGGCAAACGAGGTATTCCCCTATCTGTTGTATAAGGTTCCCAGCGCCCGGGAAAGGGTTATCATCAAAGATATCCTGGAAAATGTAAAGGGCGTTCAACGGGTCAATTTCCACGGATCTGAAATACAGGTTCAATATTCCATGTACATCATCAGCAAGGAAAAAATCGATGATATACTGTTTCAGCATGGTTTTTACCGGTCTGTCTACCATAAGGAGGGCCTTCTCAGGCGCTTTGCTTATGAGATGAAGCAATACCCTGCCAATCGTCCCGGTAGTCGGCATTTGCAATACCATGATTTGAACTGAGGCGGTGTTTCTTTTTTGTATGCGCATAAACCCGGCCTGCTTCTGCGGGCCTTAAATTTTCTTAGCTTATGAAGCTGCTCAAGGCATATATCCGAAAGCGAAAAACCGAGGATGTTTATACGGCCCTCGCGAATAAAGGCTACCAAAGCATGACGATGCTTGAATGTGAGGGCACCGGCAAATATCGCGACCGTGAGGAAGAGCACATCAGCGATAAGTATACTTTTGTGGATGCTTATATGGTGGTTAAACTGGAGATCCTGATCCCCGACAGCGACCTGAAGGATGCAATAGCCACCATCCGGGAGCATGGACGTACCGGTTATAGCGGCGACGGAATGATCATTGTTACCCCCGTGGATGAAGTCCATAAGATCCGAACCGATCAGGAGGGTATCGATTCGATTTAACCGGGCATGCAAACTGTATAAATGTCTCCAAAAATTTTGAAAGACATATGGAGCGGAATGCAGTTATTTTGTTGTGAGATTATATATGTAAAATTCTAAATAGTTAATGATATGAAGACATTGCGGTTTAAGACCAATTTAAAATGCGCCGGATGCATGTACGCGATCAAACCATATATGGATGATATTGAAGGCATCCAGTCGTGGGAAGTGGATTTAAACAGTCCCAATAAGGTAGTGGAAGTGGTCACCGATTCCGCTTCCCCCGAAGAAATTCAAAAGGCAATCGAAAAGGGCATCAGCGAAGCGGGTTATACCGTAGAACCCATTAATTAGAGGAGGAGCAGGAACATGATCAAACGCAGCTACAAAGTAGAAGGCCTGCATTGTGCCTCATGTGCAAGCAGTGTGGAAAGCATGCTGGGAGCCATGGAGGGTGTCGAGCAGGCCCGGGTAAATTTTGCCGACGAGTCTGTTTTGGTGAACTATGATGAAGGTTCTGTTTCGGCCAGCCAGCTGAAGAACTCGGTTCAGCAGATCGGTTATGACCTGGTGATTGAAGAGAAGACCGATCTGGACGAGGAGCAGGCTAAGGAGAAGCGAAAGCTGAAGCGGGCCCGAAACAATGCCCTGCTGGCCATTGCTTTCTCGCTTCCTGTCTTTGTTTTTTCTATGATCCTTACCGGCATACCTTATGCCAACTGGATCATGCTGGGCCTGACCCTGCCGGTTATTGGCTGGTTCGGAAGGGAGTTCTTCCAGATCGCCTGGAAGCAGGCGCGGCATTTTTCGGCCAACATGGATACCCTTGTTGCGCTGGGCACGGGTGCGGCTTTTCTCTTCAGCGTTTTCAACACCATTTTTCCGGAATATCTGCAATCGAGGGGCATCACCCCCCACGTTTATTATGAAGCAGCGGCGGTGATCGTCTCATTGATTTTGCTGGGGCGTTATTTTGAAGCCCGGGCCAAGAGCCGCACATCCGACTCCATCAAGAAGCTGATGGGGCTGCAGGTAAAATCTGCCCGCGTTGAGCGTGATGGGGAAGAGATGGAAGTGCCGGTCGATCAGGTTCAGGTGGATGATGTGGTGCTGATNCGTCCGGGCGAAAAGATACCCGTCGACGGTGTGATCGCCCAGGGCTATTCAGCGGTGGATGAGAGCATGATCACCGGTGAGCCCCTGCCGGTAGAGAAGAAGGAGGGTGACCGGGTCATTGGTGCTACCCTGAACAAGACGGGTAGTTTTCGAATTCGGGCCGAAAAGGTAGGCTCTGACACGGTGCTCTCCCAGATCATTCAAATGGTTCGGGAAGCCCAGGGCAGCAAGGCGCCGGTTCAGAAACTGGCCGACCGCATCGCGGCCATCTTTGTCCCGGCAGTGATCACCATTGCCCTTGTCAGTGCCCTTATATGGTACCTGGTGGGTCCCGAGCCCCAGCTGACCTATGCTTTCGTGACACTGGTTACCGTGCTGATCATCGCCTGCCCCTGCGCACTGGGCCTGGCTACCCCGACCGCCCTTATGGTAGGTATTGGCAAGGGCGCAGAAAATGGCATCCTGATCAAGGATGCATCGGTCCTGGAACAGGTCAATAAAATAGATACCATTGTGGTCGACAAAACCGGTACCATCACCACCGGCGAACCGGTGGTGAGTGAGATGAAGAAGGCCGGTGAAAAGACCGACCAGCAACTTCTGAACCTGGTATACAGCATCGAATCGCAGTCGGAACATCCCCTTGCCGGAGCCATCAACCGTTACCTGAGCAAATATGCCCAAAATGGCTACGATATCCGGGAGTTTGATTATGTCAGCGGACAGGGTATCCGCGCCATCCATCAGGATGATGAACTGTTGATCGGCAACCAGGCTTTGATGGATAAACACCGGGTGAAGATACCCGACGAGCTGGTGCAGGAGGCACGCGACAGCCAGGTAGAACAGGCTACTCGTGTATATGTGGCCCGCAACGGCGAGGCGAAACTGCTCTTTAGTATCCAGGACAGCATCAAGCCCACCTCGGCCCGGGCCATCTCCGACCTGAGGGCCTCGGGTATCGAAGTACACATGATGACGGGTGATAACGAACAGGTGGCCCGGGAGATAGCCAGCCAAGCAGGTATCGACCATTATCGGGCCGGTGTCATGCCCGAAGATAAGCTGGCTTACGTGAAGAAGCTCCAGGGCCAGGGACACCAGGTGGCTATGGTGGGTGACGGCATCAACGACTCACCCGCACTGGCTCAGGCCGATATTGGCATAGCCATGGGCAAAGGCACCGATGTGGCCATCGAAAGCGCCCAGATAACCCTGGTGAAAGGCGATCTCGAAAAAATCCGCTCTGCCATTGCCCTGTCACGATCGACACTGAAAACCATCAAACAAAACCTGTTCTGGGCTTTCTTCTACAATGTGATCGCCATTCCCATTGCTGCCGGTGTATTGTATCCGGTGAACGGGTTCCTGTTGAGTCCTATGATAGCCGGGGCAGCCATGTCCTTTAGCTCCGTCTCTGTCGTCATGAACAGCCTGCGGCTGAAAAGAAGAAAGCTTGATTGATTGAACACACCATAGCGATACCGGCAGATAAGATGTTCTATTGTTTAATTTAAAATGCAGTGACTATGAAAACAGTTGTAATGAGTATCGCAATCATGCTGGGCCTTGTGCTGGCTATGCCAGCCCAGACAGATGCCCAGGAGAACAAGAAAGAAACGACCGAACGCCTTGCCCAGGGTGATTATAGTAAGACATCCTTCAAGGTAGACGGTCTGTGCGGCATGTGCGAAGAGCGCATTGAAAAGGCTGCCCAAAAGGTGGATGGGGTTAAAAAGACATCCTGGGATCAGGAAACCCTCAAGCTGACGATGGTCTATGACAAAGAGAAGACAGACCTTATGAAGGTACACCGTAAGATAGCAGCTGCCGGCCATGATACCGACGAGGTCAAAGCCACCGATAAAGCCTACGGTGCTTTGCCCATGTGTTGCAAATACCGCAGTGAATAGCACAGGAAAGATAACGAAACCGTCCCGCCCTGGCGCGGGGCGGTTTTGTTCATTACGACAGGATAATATTTCCTTCCATGCATTCTGTGTTATTATACTAATCCCTATCTTACATATATTTATTAATTAATTGAGTTGTTGGTTATATGATACCCCCCTGTTCAAAGATTTCCTTGTTTGGCAGGTTACCGGATGGGAGGTTCATTTGTGAAGTTTCGTGCATACAGGTTTCACAAGTTGATTTTTTATTTTGGCCTTGTGTAACTTACCATAATCAAACAGCATTTCTTTTTTGAGATTTAATGATTATTCGATCAGGGACGTTTAACAAGTTTAATTTTTTATTAACCTTGCATTTTATACTATAATAGCATTTCATTCAATGAGTGCTGTGCCGAAATGAGCCGTGGTCAGTTCATGTGCTCTTTGTGCAGGGTCCTGAATGGGGTCATCTGTGTTATTCATTATAAACCCAATTAGAAGAAGTCTATGGCAACCAGCAATGTATTAAGCGGATCGGGTTCTATCATCAAACGGGAATTCGTTCGCAATGCAAAGATCAAATCACTTAAGAAATACATGGTTCTGGAATCGGCCGATCCTTTTCCGGAGGCCCATCTCCGACATAAGAGTCACTTTGTAAAATTCTATTACCTCCCCATCCATGCCGACAGTCTGGATCAGGATATCAAGATAGCCGCTCATTCGGCCGAAGGACAGATTGGCGGCGACGTGGCCTCCGCCCTGGGAGATATTACCATCGGCAATCATACATACCACGCCATTCGCCTGCGAAACATAGAGGTCAGCCAGCTTCCCTTGTTGGTGAATGCTTATGAGTATGCCGGCATTAAGATGATGCCTTCCGGGCAGTCGGTCCATGATCATGCCCTGATAAGGATCGACAAATTTTTCCACCTGGAAGAGATCGAGGAAGGCATATTTGTAGACCTGGATGACGAGCAGATCGGTTACCTGGAGCTCTCCGGCGAGCTGGGCTGGGAGGAACTGGAATCGCTTACCCAGAAGGTGAAGCAGCAGACTCAGCATCCCAATTTTGACCGGGCTTTGGGGCATTTTTCCAAACATGGTGAGGACATCAACGTCATCCGGATTTATGCTCCCGATATGGATGAAGAAGTGATTCGGGATATCAGCCACACCTTTCGTAAACATCTGGATCAATAATGAAGCATGACCCGGGGTTTCCTGAGATAAGAGAATTAGAGCAAAGGATATTCCGTATTGGTTCGGAGCAGGAGTTTCGACAGGCAGCCTGGGAAGCGTTTTTGTATCAATACGAAACGAATCCCGTTTACCGGCAGTTTTGTGACCTGTTGAAAGTGGAGCCCCGAAAGGTGCAGCGCCTCGAGCAGGTACCTTTTCTGCCGGTGGAAATGTTTAAGAACCATCGGGTTCTGGCAGGCGACCAGAGATGGGAGAAGGTATTTCGCAGCAGTGGCACCACGGGTATGGAAAGAAGCAGCCATTACATTCGCCGGCTCGATATATACAGGACAAGCCTTTTAAAAGGATTTGAACATTTTTACGGGCCCGTGCAGGATTACTGTCTTCTGGCCCTCCTTCCGGGATATGCCGACAATCCCGATTCTTCACTCATTTATATGGCGCGCGAGCTCATGGGCGAAGGGGCCCATCCCGACAGCGGATTTTTCTTAGACGACCTGGATGGCCTGGTGCTCAGGCTCAGGGAGTTGGAAGAGCGGGAACAGAAGACGCTGTTGCTGGGCGTTAGCTTTGCCCTTCTTGAGATGGCAGAACGGTATCGCCTGCCCCTGCAAAACACCATTGTGATGGAGACGGGAGGCATGAAGGGCCGCAGGGCTGAGATCACCAGGGAAGAGCTGCATCATAAGCTGACGAACAGTTTTGATCTGAAAACGATTCATTCGGAGTACGGCATGGCCGAACTATTGTCTCAGGCTTATTCTTATGGGGGTGGCCTGTTTCGGACCCCGCCCTGGATGAGGATATGGACCCGCGATTATTACGATCCCTTCCGCTATATGCGGCCAGGGAAGAGCGGTGGCATCAACATCATCGACCTGGCCAGCCTCCATTCCTGTCCTTTCATTGAAACAAAAGATATCGGGAAACTCCATCCCGACGGCACCTTTGAGGTGCTGGGCCGGTTTGATAACAGCGATGTTCGCGGGTGCAACTTGCTTGCACACATTTAAGAGGTTTCACGTTTCAGGTTTCATGTTGTTTCACGTTTCACGTTTCACCCTGCCCGACTGGGACAGGCGGGGTTTCATGTTCGATACACCAAGGGCTTATTCTTTAGTGCTTTACGCCAGGTGATTTTGCTGTGTTTTTAACTGCAGCCAGCAATTACACCAACTTGTAACGACATGAAACCTGAGACCTGAAACCTGAAACAATCTTTGTCGTGAAACGACATGAGACATGAAACTTGAAACTTGAAACAATCTTTGTGTGAAACTTCTTTTTTAAAAGTTTAGTTTGTCTTTGATGTCTTGTGGGATCGCATCTTTATGAACCATGATGGCCACGGTGTTCAGGCGGATGTAGGGCTCCGACATATAAAGGAAACCCCCATATGCATTGCCTGTGCTGTCCCATGAGTTCTTGGTCAGATAGTATTTGGATCCGTTCTGATCTTCACCAATGCCGGTGAGGTGCATCAGGTGGTCGTCGGTCATGGTCTGATTGTTGAACTGCTCCTGACGGTATTCCGGTGTAACATGCATTTCGGCGACAGGTTTCTCCTTAAAGCTGGCTTCATCATCTTCGGGTACCACAGCCATGCCGTTGCCATGGGAGAAGCCTTTGCTGCTTACGTCACCGTCCCATACTACGGAATATCCCTCTTGCAGGCTATAATCCATCACTTCTACCAGCTCTTCCAGGGGCAGGTTGTAATACTCTTTGTGTGCCCAGTTGTCCGGCACTTCCAGGTCGAAAGGTTTGTACCAGGGATGATGGGTGAAGGAGGTCAGCTCAACATAGTCATCGGGATTGATGTTCAGCGATTGGGCAAAGCTCTGGGGGGTGTAGGTTTCGCCCTTGTATTGGAATGTTTCCGGAACTTCCCCAAAATAGGCATCGAGGATGCCATTGAAACCTTCATCCCATGCCGGGGTGATGGCTCTCCGACCATTGTCTTCCACTGCCTTCACATAACCGCTCATGGCCGCTACAACTTCTCCATGGACATGCTTTTCGGTGCCGTATTCCAGTCCGGGGTAAGCTTTCTCGGGTACGATGCCGTGCTGGGCCAGCTCGATCATCGCATCGTGCGCCTGACCACCCTGGTTGAAGTTGTTGTGGCCATGGAAACGGAGATAATCCCAGGCTTTTTGCTCATAGGTATGGCGTACCAGGTAGATTTCCGACAGATCGAATTCCTGCCGGCCCATACGGAGCAGCTCGGTCTCCAGGAAAGAGACGGTTGCATAACACCAGCAGGTTCCTGAACGATGCTGGTCTTTTACCGAAGAAGTCTCCAGTCTGACACGGTCGGTAAACTGATAACCTTCTGCCTGCTCGTCCTGCGCAAAAGCAGGGTTGGAAAACATACCAAGAAGAAGGATGCTGATCACTAAAATGTTACTCAATTTTCTCATAGTCTGGATTTTTATAGTTAAAGTTTGCTACACCTCCGGATATAATAAATTTCATGACTTCTGAGGGAGGTCCGTCTATTTTGCGCACATCTTTGGCCGGGACGATAAACAGCTCGCCCGACCAGTTATAGGAATGAGGAAAGTAAACCGCCACTTTGGCTCCTTCAACCCCCAGGTTCGATACATCTTCCTGGGTGAGGAAGCCCAGCTTCTCCAGCTCCGAGACCATGTTGACCTTCACCAGCACCGGCTGATTGAATTTGCCCTCTTTGCCCACAAAACCGGTGAAGACATCCTTAAAAGCGGAATGCAGAAGCTTCAAAAAAGGCACCCGCTCGGTAAGCTTGGCGAAGGTAACCTTTACCGGCCGGGCAATGATGGTTTGCCCGACAAAACCCAACAGAGCCAACAGAAGAATGATGGCAACCACACCAATGCCGGGAATATTTATCTGGAAGATTTCGCGTATGTAAGGCTGGAGCAACCCGTCCATGAACTTCAATACGTTGTACAGGATGAAGAGGGTCAACCCCAGGGGTGCAATAAAAAGCAAACCCTGCAGGGTAAAATTGACAAACTTTTTCATGGCCGTAAGGATTTATCTTGTTTTGACATAAAGAAACGCAACAGGATTAATATTGGTCTCAATTTAATTATTTTATTTGTTGTTGCCCGGAAAAACCATCAGCCTCTGAAATCCGTCAGTCACCACACAAGATATTTGGTTTCGTTGCCTTTACGCTTCTTTGTGTCTGCTGATAAGTGATAAGGGTAGCAGTGGCCGGGGTTATAACGCGAATGCTCCGCCGAAGCTATTCTTCTGTGCTCTTTTCTTCTTAAGTGCTCTTCTGTTCCTTCTGTGGTTTTCTTTTCCTTATGTGCCTTTGGGATCCTGGTATGTTTGTAGGCACAGATAAAGCGCATAATTCTTATGTATTCTTTTCTTCTTAAGTGATCTTCTGTGCCTTCTGTGGTTCAAACATTCTTCTGTTCCTTCTGTGGTCTCATTTTAAAGGCCGGGCTGGAAGGCATCGGGAATGTATTCGACCTGGCAGCTGTTGTCCGAGAGATATACGATGACAACATCGAACCGGCATTCTTTTTGGATGTGATGGCTTTTGATGAAAGCTTCGGCCGCAGCAATCAGGAATCTTTGCTTGCGGGGCGGCACCATCTCCCGGGGCAAAACCCCATAGTCGGCGCTTCTGGTTTTTACTTCCGCAATCACCAAAAACCGCTCATTCTCGGCTATGATATCGATCTCTTTGTGTTTAAACCGCCAGTTTCTTTTCAGAATCCGAAGTCCCTGCTCTTCAAGGTGCCGGGCCGCGAGTGTTTCGCCCCTGCGGGCCAGTTCACTTTTTTTGTGAATATTTTCCATGAGGGTTAGTCAGCAAATTCTATATTGATCTTTTGCCCACTTCCGCTTATTTGTATCTGGTTGCCCATGATCAGGGGAAGGTTCTCCTCCATGTGCCCGGCCGGACAATCAGGGATGACAGGTATGTCCAGGTCCTGCATGATGTCGTATATGATTTGGTAAGCGGTTTTACCAAAAGGAACGGCGTTGTCGTTCATCGAGGTCATTCCCCCCAGTAACAGGGCGGATATTGCATCAAGCTTTCCGGAAAGCTTCAGGTTCATCATCATCCGGTCGATGTGGTAGAGATATTCATCCACATCTTCCAGGAACAATATTTTCCCTTTGGTTTGGATGTCATACGGGGTGGCGGCCAGACTTTGCAGCACGGAAAGGTTGCCTCCGGTCAGTATACCTGAGACATTCTGCGACAGTTGGCAGGGATGCCCGGGAATCCAGGAGTAACTAAGCAGCTTGCCAAACAACACCCGCTTGAGGAGCCGGGTGGAACGGGTCAGCTCTCCGTTTTTGGGGAAGTTGAGCGGCATCTGGGCGTGCAGGGTTTTGATGTGCAGGTGCTGGTTGATGTAAGTGTGTAAAGCGGTGATGTCGCTGAAGCCTATGATCCACTTCGGATGTTTGGCGAAATGATGAAAATCTAACAGCTGCAGTGTTCGCAGGGTCCCGTATCCGCCGCGGGCACAAAGGATGGCGTTTATGTTGGGATCGTCCAGCATCTGCTGCAGGTCGCCGGCCCGTTCCTGGTCCGTTCCGGCAAACTGATGATGCTTTTTGTAGAGGTTCTGCCCGACAGCTACCCACAAACCCCAGCTTTCAATCATGCAGATGGCCGGTTCCACTTCCTCGGGTTTGATGCTGCGCGCAGGAGCTACGATCCCAACGGTATCACCCTCTTCCAGGGGAGGGGGCGTGGTCATTCTGGTCGCCATAGCGTGTAATTTTTATCGGTTTACGAACAGATTCTGACTTTTTGTTGTCTTATCCCTTTGGCTGAGCCACATTATTACAACAAAATATTCTTCACTATATTTGCCGGATAAAGTTAAGCATTTCCTAACAGATCAAAAACGAAAATATGGAAGACCCCAAAAGATATCTTGTAACAGCCGCTTTGCCATATGCCAATGGCCCTTTGCATATTGGACACATAGCAGGGGCTTACCTGCCTGCCGATATTTATGTGCGTTACCTCCGGCTGAAGGGAAAAGATGTGGGCTTCATCTGTGGCTCCGACGAACATGGTGTGCCCATCACCCTGAGAGCCCGCAAGGAGGGTATCTCACCCCAGAAGATTGTGGATAAGTATCATGAGATCAACAGCCAGGGATTTAAAGACTTAGGCATTGAGTTTGATGTCTACCATCGTACTTCCGATCCCCTCCATCATAAAACCGCTTCCGACTTCTTCAGGACCCTCTATGAGAAGGGCGAGTTTATTGAAAAGGAAGAGGAACAGTTTTATGATGAAAAGGAAAACCAGTTCCTTGCCGATCGTTATATCGTGGGGACCTGTCCGAACTGTCATTACGACAAGGCTTATGGTGATCAGTGCGAGCAATGCGGCACCAGTCTGAGTCCCAAAGAACTGATCAATCCGGTTTCCGCCCTTACCGGGAATAACCCCCAGCTCAAAAAAACCAAACACTGGTACCTGCCTTTGGACAAGTACCAGGAGGAATGGCTGGAGGATTGGATCGACAGCCACAAAGACGACTGGAAAGCCAATGTTTACGGCCAGTGTAAATCCTGGCTCAACCAGAAGCTGCACCCCAGAGCAGTAACCCGGGATCTGGAATGGGGAGTGCCGGTGCCGGTAGAAGGAACAGAAAGTAAGGTCCTTTACGTATGGTTTGATGCCCCCATCGGGTACATCTCGGCCACCAAGGCCTGGGCTGAAGAAACCGGCCGCGACTGGAAAAAATACTGGCAGGACGAAGAAACCAGCCTGATCCATTTCATCGGTAAAGACAATATTGTGTTCCACTGTTTGATCTTTCCTTCTATGTTGAAGGCTCATGGCGATTACATCCTTCCGGATAATGTGCCGGCCAACGAGTTCCTGAACCTGGAAGGTGACAAACTATCCACCTCCCGCAACTGGGCCGTTTGGGTGAATGAGTTTGTACGGGATTTCCCCGATAAGATTGACGTGCTCCGGTATACCCTCGCAGCCAACTTCCCCGAACAAAAAGACAACGATTTTACCTGGAAGGATTTTCAAAACCGCAACAACAATGAGCTGGTGGCTGTACTGGGCAACTTCGTCAACCGGGCCCTGGTGCTGACCAAAAAATATTTCAACCGACAGGTTCCCGAAGTGACTCAGTGGACCGATTACGACAAGGAGATCATCCGACGGGCTGCCGGCATCAAGGAGGATCTGGAAGATCGCCTGGAGCATTATAAGTTCCGCGAAGCTGTTAAGCTGGCCATGGATATGGGTCGGTTGGGCAACAAGTACCTGGCCGATACCGAACCATGGAGCCTTTATGAGAAGGACCCCGGGCGCGTTGCCACTGTCATGAACCTGTCTCTGCAGCTGGTGGCAAGCATTGC